>Ga0233420_10000006_pt1 | contig 152897 bp, 152 predicted proteins | sample Watercolumn_Mata_4_FD_183009 | JGI IMG/M metagenome (GOLD analysis project Ga0233420, IMG submission 183009) | Freshwater microbial communities from Lake Matano, South Sulawesi, Indonesia - Watercolumn_Matano_2014_102_MG | ecosystem: Environmental > Aquatic > Freshwater > Lake | place...
TCAGCCACTCGTGCACCGGCTTGATGCAGCCCGTCCCGACTTTGAAGAACATGAGAATGCCTGTCACGGCAAGAGCGATGACCCAACACGAAAACCGGAATACTACGATTCCACATTCAACTATCTGAGATCACTGGGCATTCATGAGCTCACTTGATGTCATCCAGACAATTCGAAGAAGGAAAAATTCTAAAAATGCGGAGATACAAGCAGTAAGGCACCAAAGTCCTATTCAGGATTCGATGCCACTGAACAGAGGTTCAAAAGAGCGGAGGGAAACCTTTGCCGCAACCAGAACAAGTCTCGATGGGGAAAGTTCAGGGCTGCTCACCGAAAAACCTCTCTCCGCCTTGAACATCTGGCCTTGCCCGTCCGGAAACGGGCTCGGCCATCCACCGCTGCAGGATCAGATGAAGAGGGAGATGTTGGCGTCCGCTGCATATTCGAGGAACGTGGCGGCACCGCCGTAGTCGACGCCCTCTATGAATTCCGACTTGTCGAAACCGAACACCTCCATGGTCATCTGGCAGGCGATGAACCTGACTCCTGCCTCGAGGCACATCTCCCGGAGCTGTTCGACCGTAGCCACACCCTTTTTCTTGAAGGTCTCCTTCATCATCATGGTCGCCATGGTCTCGAATCCTGGCACGTTGCCAGAAATGATGTTCGGTATGGACCAGTTGATCGACTGGAACTCCCTGCTGCCGAAGGGCATCTTCATCGGCATGGCCGGATTGCCGATCGGCGTCACCTTGGCGTCAATCTCCTTCTTGAGAAGGGGAAGCCCGTAGAATGTGAAAAAGACGACAGCTTCCATGTCCATGGCTGCTGCGGTAGAGGCGAGAATGAAGGGAGGATAGGCCCAGTCGAGCGTTCCCTTGGATGCAATGATTGCAAGTTTTTTTGTGTCGGACATCGATCTTCTCCTTGATAAGGTATGTATTTTTGAATGCATAAATGAGGACTGAACAGACCGCCTGATCCCGGCAGAGGAAACAGTCATGACGTGCGGCCTCGCCCGGAGGAGCCCAGGTGCCGCCTGGCCGCTCCGTCGGCGGAAGCGCCGGGTTTGCGGAGTTCAGCGATGAACGGCACCTGCCTTTCAGAAAACTGTATAACTGAATGATTATACGGATGATAATAAATCAGCCCGTTCCAAACAAAACGCACGCGGTATTTTTCGGCAATCCCTGTGACTTTTCCGCCGCAGGCGGTCAGGAACCGATCGCAACTGGAATGCTCAATGCCCGCCGGAGACGATTCCTGCCGCCGCAAAAACGAGAACGGCAAGCTGGAGGAGACTGATGGCAGTATAGATGTAATCCTTTCCCCTGAAGAATGCCGAAGCTGCGGAGAGCAGGCAGAACATCGTGACGGATGAGAGATAGATGATCGAAGCGTAGCTCAGGGCATCTCCCCGGCCGAGCTCCTGAAGACAGTTCCACCCTGACGGTACATGGATGAGTGCATGCAGTTCCGATGCCCGGAGGTGCCAGAGCGAGGCGACCTGCTCGACCGGAACCGAAAGCGGAAGCAGCCGGAAAACATAGACAAGAAAACCCGCTGCCACAAAAACGATCCCCAGGTTGGAAGCTATTGCGAGAACCCCGGCGTAAGCCAGCTGAACCCTGTCTGCGTGCTGTGTTTCTTTCATTTCCGCCATGACTTCAGATTCCGAATCCCTTGAGAAGCGCCCGAAGCCCTGCTACCGCAAGGAGGGCGATGACCACCCTTCTGACAACGCTGGTATGCACTCTGGTCAGCAGCTTTGCGCCGATTCTCGTCCCGAGCATCATGCCGGTAATCGAAGGGACTGCGATGAGGGGAAGCACCGCCCCCTTGTGCAGGTAGACCCACGCGGCCGCCGTATCGTTGATCGAGAGTACGAAAACGCTGGTCGCGACCGAAACCCGCAAGGGCGCACCGAGCACCAGGTTGAACACCGGAACATTGGCCCACCCGGCACCAAGCCCGAACATGCCGGCCATGAACCCGATCAGGATGAAGAGCAGGAGACCGACCGGAGTCCTGTGTATCTGCCAGCTTACGTCCTTTTTCAGGTGCTCGTCATAATAGATTCCGTGGATATGCAGTGCTTTCGAGAGGGTGTCCGGCTCGCTGATCTCAGGATACGCTGAGTTCTTTGCCGTGTACATGATGACGGTGATCGCGAGAATGGTCGCTCCGAGGGCTATCTGCACCGCCTTTTCAGGCATGGCAAGCCCTGCGAGAGCCCCGGCGATCGAGCTGATGGACCCGATCAGCGCCATGGAGAGAGCCAGCTTCAGGTTTGCCAGCCCCTTCCTGAGAAGCGGAGGGCCGGCGGACAGCGCACCGGCAAGAGCGACCAGGAGTCCTGCGCCACGGACAAAGTCGATGTGGAAAGGAAAAAAACTGCTCACGATAGGAACATAGAGCACACCCCCGCCTACCCCTGCGACGACCGCAACGATACCGAGAAGGAAGGTGAAGACGAACAGCCCGATGACCCATGCCCACCATGCTGTCTGGACAACCGCTTCACTGCCTGCAGCAAGCGCAGGATGGGATGGCAGCAGGAGGAAAAGAAGCATGCCGCAAAGAGCGGCAGGAAAGATATGGTGCTTCATGTCGGAAAAACGCATTGAGAAGAACAGTAACGGTTTGACTTGATGTGCAGCCTGATCAGCCTTAGCAGCGAGCCCTATATTCCTGTATAACTAAAGAGTTATATCTTAACACAAATAAATGACTCCCCCAAACAATCACCGAAGGAAACCGATCCTGTCCTGCCTTTGTGGAACCCTCCGGTATCGCTTAACCTTCCTGACGGATGCAGACAGCCGGAACGGGAAAAACCGTGAGCGATGACTGGAAAAAAAGATACATGCCGCTTGTTTTTCGGCACCGAACCCTATCTTTCCAGAAGAGTGCGTTACCGGAACCGCATGGAATCCTGAACAACCTCTTTCAATTTCCCGCAACCAACAAAACATGTACATCCATGAGCGCTCACATCTATAAAAAGCTCGAGATCGTCGGGTCCTCCACATCAAGCATCGAGGAGGCGGTAAACAACGCCGTCGAAAAAGCGTCCAAAACGATCAGGAACATCCGCTGGGTCGAAGTCGTCGAAACCCGCTGCCACGTCGAAAACCAGAAAGTCGCCTACTGGCAGGTCACCATCAAGATCGGCTTCACCCTCGAAGAGGACTGAGACCCTCAGGCTTCCTCCCATGGAGTGTCGAAAAGGGTGCTGGATTCAGCAGCACCCTTTCCCCAGGTATGTTTCCACGAACTTCCCTATGCTCCTGTCCCGGCTTTTCTCGATTTCATCCGGGAAATAACACGCCGGCAGCTGCCCCTTGACCCGATGATAATGCAGGCAATCGCAGCAGACCCCTTTCCTTGGGCAGGGCTCACAGGTGCAGTTGCAGCTTTTCAGGTTCTTTTCCTTTTTACATTCCATAGACGTGAATGATTACTGATGTGACGCTCCTGCATTCCATCCGTTCAGCCGTATCAGGAAACACAACAGGCCTGCATTCAATGATCGGTATAGCGCTCGGGAGCAAGCTCCCAGTGCTCCGGCGACATCCAGAGTGTAGAGAGGATGAGCTCCCGGATATGGGTGAACTCCTTCGGCAGTCTGTCGTAAAGCTTCTCAAGCAGTTCCTCGTGCGAAAACAGCTCCTGTTTCCATGCCTCCCGGTCCACCGACATCAGCCTCGAGAACTTTTCAGGGGAATACCCCTCCTGCCCGCTCCACTCGACAGCTTCATACTTCGGCATCCAGCCGAGCGGGCTCTCGACTGCGGCAGCGACACCATGAACGCGGCCGACGATCCACTTCAGCACACGCATGTTCTCGCCGAATCCCGGCCAGAGATAGTTTCCGTTCTCGTCCTTGCGGAACCAGTTGACCCCGAAAATCCTGGGGGGATCGTAAAGCATGCGACCGATATGGAGCCAGTGATTGAAATAGTCTCCCATATGGTAGCCGCAGAAGGGAAGCATGGCAAAGGGATCGCGCCTGACATCACCGACTTTTCCGGCGGCTGCCGCCGTTTTTTCCGACCCCATTGTTGCAGCAAGGTAGACGCCGTAATACCAGTTGGCGGACTGGTAGACAAGCGGAATGGAGTCTCCCCGTCTTCCGCCGAAAATGAATGCGCTGATCGGCACTCCTTCCGGGTTTTCCCATTGCGGGTCGATCGACGGACACTGGCTTGCCGGCGCCGTGAACCGGGCATTCGGGTGCGCAGCAGGGCGCCCGCAATCGGGCGTCCACGGCTTCCCCTGCCAGTCGGTCAGGATCGGGGGAGGTGTATCGGTCATCTCTTCCCACCAGACGTCCCCGTCGGGAGTAAGCGCCACGTTCGTGAAGATGCAGTTTCTTTCCAGAGTGGCCATCGCGTTCGGGTTGCTCTTTTCGGACGTACCGGGGGCGACACCAAAGAAGCCGTACTCGGGATTGATGGCATGCAGCCGGCCGTCGGCACCTTTCTTGATCCATGCGATGTCGTCTCCGACCGTTGTCACCTTCCACCCCTGCATCGGTCCGGGAGGAATCATCATGGCGAAATTCGTCTTGCCGCATGCGCTCGGAAAAGCTGCCGCAACGTAATCCTTTTGACCCGTGGGGGACTCCACCCCAAGAATCAGCATGTGCTCCGCAAGCCAGCCTTCGTCCCGTGCCATGGAGGATGCGATGCGAAGGGCGAAGCATTTCTTGCCGAGCAGGGCATTTCCGCCGTAACCGCTTCCGAAAGAGACGATAGAACGCTCTTCGGGAAAATGCACGATGTACTTCCTGTCGTTGCATGGCCACGGAACGTCCTCCTGTCCCGGCTCGAGTGGCGCTCCGACCGAATGCAGGCAAGGCACGAATTCGGCGTTTTCATCCAGCAGTCCGAGCACCCTGCTGCCCATTCTGGTCATTATGCGCATGTTGGCTGCCACGTAAGGGGAATCGCTGATTTCGACGCCGATATGTGAAATATGCGATCCGAGCGGACCCATGCTGAAAGGAATCACGTACATGGTACGGCCTCTCATGCAGCCATCGAAAAGCCTTTGCAGCTTTTCCTTCATCTCTCTGGGGTGCACCCAGTTGTTGGTCGGGCCGGCATCCTGCTTGCGGTGGCTGCAGATGAAGGTCCTGTCTTCAACCCGCGCCACGTCGCTCGGGTCGGAACGGCAGAGATAACTGTTGGGGCGTTTTTCTCCGGAAAGCCTGATGAACGTGCCGCTGGCGACCATTTCAGAACAGAGCCTGTCGTACTCCTCCCCTGAACCGTCGCACCAGTAGACGCTGTCGGGCCTGCACAGTTCGGCGGTCTGACGGACCCACTCGATCAGCTTTCTGTTCCTTGCGAGGGAAGGCGTGTTCACGGAATTGTATGCCATCTTGTTTGATCGGTTATGCATTCTTTAAGGGTTGAACCACAAAAAAGAACGCCCCGCGGCAGGCCCCCGGAGCGCATGAGATGAAGATATCCTGATGCAGCCTGCCGGAAAACGGCGCAGTGGCAGACGTGACCGAACCGTTCATTGTTTCCTGGTCTTTACTGCCAATGCGTTTTTGATGATCTGGTCGAAAGACAGATAGCTCCTTGGACCGATGATGACCCCGGTCAGATTGCCTGAAGCGTCGATGACGAACGACGTCGGGATGGCGCTCAGTCCGCCCTCGACATGCCTGCCGTATGCACTGACCAGCGACTGGTTCACCATGATCACAGGATAGGTGATGCCGTTCTTCTTCATGAAACTCCGGATGGTGGGCTCTGTTTCGTTGACAGCCACCCCGACGAAAGTGAACCCCTGCTTCTCGTACTGTTTCTGCAGTGAGACCATATCGGGAATTTCCGACCGGCACGGGGGGCACCAGGAAGCGAAGAAATTGACGATGTATGCCTTGCCTGAAAGCGACGATGAAGAAAGCCGGCTGCCCTCAACGGTGACAGCCGTAAATGACGGTGCACTGACCGTTTGGGAAGGTGCGGCGGAAAGGGGGGCTGCAGAGCCCGTCAGAATCATGAGGCCGACAATGGCCCTGCCGAACAGTTCTTTGAGTGTTTTCATGGTTGTCCTTCGTAACGATCTTGAATGGTAAAAATAGCATGACCGGCAGCCGGCCAATGCATGATAATATATAAATCCCTGATTTTTTTCAGACCACAATCTGCCCGGATTATTACTTTGGGTTTTGAGAACAAAAAAACTATATTTCGGCTTGATTTTTGTTGCCGGCACGCCCGGGAAGCCTTATTCAAGCCACCTTAGCTCAGCAGGTAGAGCAACTGTTTCGTAAATAGTAGGTCGTGGGTTCGAGTCCCTCAGGTGGCTCGCCGCCAGGCAAGGCAACTGAAGGAAAAGCCGGAAAGAGAAAAAGTAACCAAGGGACAGCAGCCCTGTTCCGATCCTGACATTAGACTGCAAACACCAATCCTATCAATACTGTCACCATGCAAGAAGGTAAGATTTCCCAAATTATCGGTCCTGTCGTTGACGTAGATTTTCCTGAAGGACAACTTCCGTCCATTCTGGATGCCCTTACCGTAACCCGTCCCGACGGGTCGAAACTGGTTCTTGAAACACAGCAGCACCTCGGGGAAGAACGGGTCAGGACCATTGCCATGGAGAGCACTGACGGTCTGGTCAGGGGAATGAGTGTTGCCAACACCGATAAACCGATCCAGGCGCCGGTCGGCCCCGAAGTTCTCGGCCGCATGCTGAACGTCGTAGGCGACCCTATCGACGGCAAGGGCTCGGTCAATGCAAAAAAATCCTATTCGATCCACAGAACCTCGCCAAGATTCGACGAACTGTCCACAAGGGCTGAAATGTTCGAAACCGGCATCAAGGTCATCGACCTGCTCGAGCCGTATTCACGGGGAGGAAAAACCGGTCTGTTCGGCGGCGCGGGTGTAGGAAAGACCGTGCTGATCATGGAGCTGATCAACAATATCGCCAAGCAGCAGTCGGGGTACAGCGTCTTTGCCGGTGTCGGTGAACGCACCCGAGAAGGCAACGACCTCTGGCATGAAATGATGGAATCAGGGGTTATCGACAAGACTGCACTGGTTTTCGGCCAGATGAACGAACCTCCCGGCGCACGCGCAAGGGTCGCCCTCACCGGACTCAGCATTGCCGAGTACTTCCGTGACGAGGAGAACCGAGACGTGCTGCTCTTTATCGACAACATCTTCCGGTTTACCCAGGCCGGTTCCGAAGTTTCGGCACTTCTCGGACGAATGCCCAGCGCCGTAGGCTACCAGCCGACGCTCGGCACGGAGATGGGAGAACTGCAGGACCGCATTGTTTCAACCAAGAAAGGTTCCGTCACGTCGGTGCAGGCCATCTACGTCCCTGCTGACGACCTTACCGACCCTGCTCCGGCAACGGCCTTCACGCACCTCGACGCCACGACCGTGCTTTCACGGTCGATCGCAGAGCTCGGTATTTATCCGGCTGTCGATCCGCTCGATTCGACATCGCGAATCCTGGACCCCAACGTCGTCGGTGACGACCACTACAACACCGCACAGGCGGTCAAGCAGATCCTGCAGCGCTACAAGGACCTTCAGGATATCATCGCCATTCTCGGCATGGATGAACTCAGTGACGAAGACAAGCTGGTGGTTTCCCGTGCCCGGAGAGTCCAGCGATTCCTTTCCCAGCCTTTCTTCGTGGCCGAAGCATTCACCGGTCTTGCCGGCAAGTACGTCAAGCTCGAGGATACCATCCGGGGCTTCAAGGAGATCATCGAAGGACGTCATGACACCCTTCCGGAAAACGCATTCTACCTTGTCGGAACCATCGAGGAAGCGGTCGAGAAAGCAAAAACGCTCTAACCGGACAGAAAGCCATGGCGAATTCCGAAAAAGCCTTCAGCATAGACATCGTCACTCCGCAGAAACTGTTCTTTTCAGGGGAAATCAGCAGCGTGACGGCTCCCGGCCAGGACGGACTGTTCCAGGTGCTGAGGAATCATGCGCCTCTGCTTGCCGCCCTGAAAGCAGGAAAAGTCCGGCTCGTCCTTCCCGACAGGAGCGAGCAGTCTTTCCGGATTGCGGACGGATTCTTTGAAGTGAGCGGCAACAAGGCGATCCTGCTTGCCGAGGATATTTCCTGAGACCGGAAAAACATACTCTTGAAAAACATCAGCAGCGATAGCATTGCCGCACCCTGCTGATGTTTTTTCCTTCCATGAAAACCCTGTTGCCCAAAGCATTGCGCAAGGGAGATACGATCGGGCTGATCTCTCCCTCCTCGACCTGCGCGCATCCCGAGAAGATCGGGCTTGCCGTGACCTACCTTGAAAAAAACGGATACAGGGTGAAACCTTCACGGTTTCTCAACCGTGCCGAGCACGACCCTGCTCATACCGACAGCTACAAGCTTCACGACATCCATGAAATGTTCGCCGACAGTTCAGTCAGCGCCATTTTCTGCCTGCGCGGAGGAGCAGGAGCTACGCGGATCCTCGACCGGATCGATTACGATCTCATTGCCGACAATCCGAAAATCCTTGTAGGGTATTCCGACATTACCGCACTCTCCCTGGCCGTTTATGCAAAAACAGGGCTTGTCAATTTTTCGGGTCCGATGCTCGCCACAGAACTCTATGCTCCAAGCAGCTATACCGAGGAGCATTTCTGGGGAATACTGACTTCGGCATCCTACTCCCGTTCTCTGAAAAATTTTCATGACCACGAGACAACAGCTCTCAGGCAAGGCACCGCATCCGGAACGCTGGTCGGCGGAAACCTTTCCGTTCTTTCCTCGATCATCGGCACTCCCTACCTTCCCTTGTTCCGCAACGCACTGCTTTTCCTGGAAGACATCAATGAGCCGGCCTACCGGCTCGACCGGATGCTTTCACATCTTTTCAATGCAGGTCTCGTTCAGCAGTGCAGCGGCATCATGTTCGGGCAGTTCAGCAAGAATCCGTCCGACGAGAACCGGGAGTACCGTTTCGACAAGATGTTCGCCTATTATGCAAAAAGAATGCCGGATGCCGCCCCGGTCATGACCGGTCTTTCCTACGGCCATATCGAGCATCTTATGACCCTTCCGGTAGGTGCCCGATGCCTTCTGGAAGTCGGAAAAGAGGGGTTTTCGTTCGGCACGACCGCCGATGTCGTCGAGGAGTGACGGCATCGGGGGCATTTGCTTGTTTTACCGATGAGCCATACATTACATGCATGATGAAAACCGCAGCATGCATGGAGACGATCCGGGCAGGAGAGGGGCCCCGGCCCGAACCCGTTCCACTGGAAGTACCTGCAAACGACGATCTTCTTGATGCTTACAGGGTTGTTCTCTTCAACGATGACGAACATACCTTCGACGAGGTCATCATCCAGCTCATCAAGGCTATCCGGTGCAGCAGGGCGAAAGCCGAAAGACATACCTGGGAGGTCCACACCAGGGGAAAATCGGTCGTTTTTTCAGGGGGCATCGGCGACTGCATCCGGGTCAGTTCGATTCTCGAGGAGATCGGCCTCAAGACCGAAATCCAGACAGTATGAGCAGCACCGTTTTCAGACGCTGCCCTCTGTTTCGGAGACTCCGGCATTTTGACGCTTCATGACCGAAACCCGCTGAATCCTTGATATCGCTTCATGCATTCTCCTGTATCTGAGCACACCGATGATGCTTGCGATAATACCGACAGGAATACAGAGCATGCCGACTGTCCGGAACCAGAGCTCGTGGGCATAATGAATGATTGACACGCCGGCGATGATCAGGGCGACGCCTGAACGGAGATAGGAGAGAAGTGTCCTTTCGTTTGCCAGAATTGTCCGGTCGATGGCGAGCTCATCCCTCAGGATCAGATTTTCTCCTTCAAATCTCATATAGGGATACTCTTTCCCGTTTTCATTTCTTTTCTTGATCGTCATGTTCACGTCACTGTTTTTTCTGATATCCTGATGCGTCCTCCAAGCCGTCCGAAAAAGACAGAAGGACCTGTCAGGGTGCCGAAGAATGCCCCCGGCTGACAAAATACAAAAAACTGACGGGACTGTCTTGTACCCGAACTGCATGAAGGGCGCGGCATTGCAGGAATAAGCCGCCTTTTCCATCGCCCTTCCTGAAAATGCTGCGATCCGCAAACGGGGTTCAGGCTGTTTTCCGTCAGCAGGGACACGGCATGCTGATTATTTCCACCCCGTTGTTATATTGAACGTTCGAATTTTCATTACAGCATCAGGAAACTTGCACACAAACCTTTCCCTTCTACCGATGAGCTCTTCCGATCAGGCAAGGGTGCAGCATCTCAGCCTGCCTCCCGAAAAAGTCATGCACAAGCTGGTATCGCTTGCCAAAAGACGGGGATTCGTCTACCCGTCTTCGGAGATCTACGGCGGACTTTCCTCCTGCTTCGACTACGGCCCGCTGGGCAGCGAAATGAAAAAGAATATCAGGGATCTCTGGTGGAACGCGATGACACGCCGGCACAGAAACATTGTCGGAATCGACGCATCGATCATGATGAATCCAACGGTATGGGAAGCTTCCGGTCATGTGGCAAGCTTCAATGACCCGATGATCGACGACAGAACCACCAGGCGCCGCTATCGTGCAGACCACCTTATCGAGAACCACATCGCCAGGCTGATTCATGACGGAAAGGAAGAGGATGCCCGGAGAGTACAGTCCTGTTACGAACGCGCGTCTGAAACCGGGGACACGAACAGGACCCTGTACGATATCATCATTGCAGAAGGGATCAAGGCCCCCGATACCGGTTCCGGAGACTGGACAGAAGTCCGTCAGTTCAACCTGATGTTCCAGTGCAATATGGGTGCGGTAGCGGATTCTTCCGGAATCGTCTACCTCCGTCCGGAAACCGCACAGGGAATCTTTGTGAATTTCCACAATGTGAGGGAATCATCCCGCATGAAAGTGCCGTTCGGTATTGCCCAGATCGGCAAGGCGTTCCGCAACGAGATCGTGAAAGGCAATTTCATTTTCCGCATGGTCGAATTCGAACAGATGGAGATGCAGTATTTCGTGAAGCCCGGTACGCAGGCAGACTCCTTCGAGGCCTGGAGAGCTGAACGTTTCGACTGGTATGCCAGCGATCTCGGACTGAGCAAAGAAAAGCTGCACTGGTACCGTCACGACAAACTGGCCCATTATGCGGACCTTGCCTACGACATCAAATTCGAATTCCCGTTCGGCATCGAGGAGATCGAGGGAATCCATTCAAGGACCGATTTCGACCTGAGCCAGCACCAGTCGTATTCAGGAAAGAACATGGAATACATCGACCAGACCACAGGCGAGCGCTATATCCCTTATGTGGTGGAAACCTCCTCAGGATGCGACCGGGTGTTCCTTGCCCTTCTGTCGGATGCATACAACGAGGATATTGTGGACGGTGAACCCCGCGTTCTCCTGAAGCTTGCCCCGAAGGTCGCCCCGGTCAAGGCCGCCGTGCTGCCGCTCATGAAAAAAGAGGGAATGGGCGAAATGGCCGAAAAGCTCCTCATCGAGCTTTCCACCGCATTTTCCGTACAGTACGACGAGGCATCCTCGATCGGCAAGCGCTACCGCCGCCAGGATGAGATCGGCACCCCCTTCTGCTTCACGGTGGACCACCAGACCATGGAAGACCAGACGGTCACGGTTCGCTGGAGGGACACGGCATTCCAGGAAAGGATCGCCATGTCGAAGGCGAAGGAGTTTCTTGCTTCCAGAATCATGTGATCACGATCACTTCAGGTAACTCATGCATTCCCGTTCATGATATACGATGTCGCAGTCATAGGGGGAGGCCCGTCGGGAGCCGTCGCTGCCGCCGAACTGGCAGGGGCGGGACTGTCGGTGGTGCTCGTCGAAAGGGACCTCGACAATGTGAAACCCTGCGGGGGAGCCATTCCTCTGGGCCTTATCGAAGAGTTCCTCATTCCTCCCGAACTGGTGGAAAAAAAGCTCTCACGGATGCGGGCCCGCTCGCCGAAGGGAAGAGTGATCGAAATGTCCATGCCGAACGGCTATGTAGGGATGGTACGCAGGGAAATCTTCGACAGGCACCTGCGTGAGAAAGCACGTAAGGCCGGCTGCGAGGTTGCCGAAGGGCTGGTGAGTTCGATACAGCAGAAGGGAGACGGCTTCCTGATCCGGACGCTCAGGGACAAGCTGCCGCCGATCGAGGCCCGCCACATCATCGGAGCGGACGGGGCTAACTCGAAAACCGCATCAGAGCTTCGTTTCCCGCCGAACGAGCTCAAGGTGATCGCCATGCAGCAGCGCTTCGGGTATTCTCCGGCCGTAGAACAGTTCCGCAACATCGTGGAAATCTGGTTCGACGGAGAAGTTTCCCCTGATTTCTACGGATGGATCTTTCCCAAGGCAGACCACCTTGCCATCGGCACCGGAACGGAGGACAGTAAACACAACATCCGGTCTCTCCAGAAACGGTTCATCGAAAAAATCGGCCTGACCGAAACACCCTACCTCGACGAGGCGGCGCAGATTCCCATGAAACCGAGGAAGTCGTTTGCCATGGAACGGGCTATTCTTGTCGGCGATGCCGCGGGGCTGGTGACCCCTGCAAACGGGGAAGGGATTTTCTTCGCCATGCGTTCCGGCAGGCTGGGCGCCCTGGCCATGATCGAAAAAGTGAAGAACGGCAGCCCCCTGGCAGAGTACGAAACAACGTTCAGAAAACTCTATGCCCCGATATTCTTCGGGCTGCAGGTGCTGCAGGCTGTCTACTACAGAAGCGACCGCCTGCGGGAGAGTTTTGTCGCCATCTGCGCAGACCGTGACGTCCAGCAGATCACCTTCGACTCCTATCTCTACAAGAAAATGGTGCCTGCACCATGGAGCATCCAGATGAAAATCTTCGGCAAGAACATCTATCACCTGATCAAGGGATCATAGATGCTGCTTTCCTTTCCGAACTGGCTCATTCATCTCTCCTCTTCACTTGAATGGGGCGTAGCCCTTGTCATGCTGTACCGTTACGGACAGCTGATCAACCGTAAGGATATCCGGTTCTTCTCGCTCATGATGCTGCCTCACTGGACAGGAAGCTGGTTTGTTCTCGGCTATCATCTCTCTGGAGACAGCATCCCGCTGCTTCTGGACCTTTCAGAAACGGTCAATCTTGCAGGCAGCATATCCCTTCTGTATGCGACGGCCCGCATCCTGAAGCCCGCTGCTGCAAACCATTCCACACTGCCCGGGCTGGCAATCGGAATCGTCATGGTTTCAGGACGCCCGCAGTCCTATATGGGAAACGATATCTTCGATCTCATCCTCCAGATTTCAAGCATCGTCTATCTGAGCTTTCTCGTCCAGCTCATCAGGGTAAGAAAAAAGGACCCGACGGTTTTTTCGGCGCTGACCATTTTCGGATTCTGGTTCGTACTGGTCTTTATCCTTGTAACCGTATTCTGCATCTATCTCTCGACGGAAATCCGCGGCTTCCGGACCCTGTCGCATGACGATCTTCTTCATGGATTCGCTGAAAGCCTCCTGAGCATGAGCAACCTGATGATCGTGGTCGGGATTCACAGGCAGACGAAGCGGTTCGCCCCCTCGACCGGAAAAGCGGTCAGGGGCTGAGCAGTTCCCTGTATTTCCCGGTGTTTCCGAGAATCCCGATGGCCTGCGCCACAACGGGATCGCTGCTTATGGCAGCTCTCCGGGCGGCTTTCTCGTCGTAATGACGGAGGATTTCCTGCCCGAGTTCCGAGACGATCCTTGTCGAGTCCTGCAGGACTCGCTGCCGTGCCAGCACGGCAAGATCACGCTCCAGGGATTCCAGTGCCCCCGCACACGCATTGCGACCCCCGCCGCCTTCCTTCGCAACAAGCTGCCTGAGTGAATCAAGCTCCCGCTGGGGTTGTGAACGGTAGCTGAACTTTTCGCTTTCAAGAAACGCATTGAACTCCCCGAGAAGGGAGGGGAGTCCGGACTCTTGTCCGGAAAATGCCGGATGAGCAGACCGGTAGCGGCTTGCAAACCTGAAAAACATGCCTTTCTGCCTCAGCGTCTGTTCGTAGTCGGACAACCGGGGGCCGGAAACGGCAATGTCCGGCCTGATGCCTCCTCCGCTGTAGACCTTGCGCCTGTTGACGGTAAAAAAGGCTTTCGCCGAATCCCGCCCGGCAGCCTCGCCGATCACCTTGCGGTTGCCCTCTTTCCGCTCCAGAGGTTTCTGGATAAGCCTCCCGGAAGGGGTATAGTATTTTGCCGTCGTCAGCTTGAGGGAATGATCGTAAGGGAGCGTAAAGACGGACTGCACCAGCCCCTTGCCGAACGATCCTTCACCGAGTATGACCCCCCGGTCATGCTCCTGAATGGCAGCCGCAACGATTTCAGAAGCCGAGGCACTTTCCCCGTTGATAAGAACCGCCAGCGGCAATGCTGCGACAAGCGGCGGGTTCTTCGTGATATAGATCTCCTCGCTGTCGAGCTCCCGTCCCCTGGTCGAAACCACCCTGCTGCCCTTTGCAACAAACAGGCCGGTAACATCGACTGCTGCGTTCAGCAACCCTCCCGGATTTCCCCTGAGATCGAGAATGATCCCTTTCAGTGGCTTTCGCCCGGCAGCTGCTTCAGACTGTACGGTTTTTATTGCCGCCGCAAGCTCATCTGCTGAGTGCTGTCCGAAACTGTTCATTTCCACATAGCCGAAGCCGTCGAAAAGACCTGCATAGGTAACTGTACTCACCCTGACCTCCTCGCGCCTGAGCGTGTAGTCCCGTATGGTACTGCTTCCGTCGCGCTGAATGCCGAGCCTCACTGTCGTACCGGAAGCCCCCTTGATCCTGGTCCTGATTTCATCAAGTGAACGGTTGCCGACAGGCACGCCTTCAACGGCATGAATCCTGTCCCCTACCCTCAGGCCGGCCTGTGAGGCTGCGAACCCTTCGATAACCGAAAGGATGTAGACCTCACCGGAAAGAAACCCTATGGTGACCCCGATGCCTGCATACTTTCCTGCAGTAAGCTCATCGAGCTCCTCGGACTGCGCTTCGTCGAGAAAGGAGGTGTACGGATCGAGCTCTGCAAGCATACCGTCGATAGCGGCGTACATGAGCTCGCTGACGTCGAGGGAATCGACATAGTTACCGGCCACTTCCTGATAGACTTCTCCCAGAAGTTCTATGCTCCGGGCGGCAGCGAAGTAGTCCGGTTTCGGAGAGACTGCTGCTGTCGCGGGTACAGCAGGGACAAGGAAGACCAGAAAGACGGCGACGGCGGCAGCCCGAAAGGCGGCCGCCGAACATGCCCCCCGGGAAAGATTCCCGGACCGTGATGCTGACAAGATCATGGGCTCCTACCTTAGTGCGCTTTCAAGAGCAGTGGCGCTGTCGGTCCTTTCGTCGCGGTACTTGACGATAAGAGGCGTATAGATGGACAGCCCGTGTTCTGCAGCAAACGACCCCCGCACCTGCCGGGAACCTGCGACAACGACAGCCCCTTCCGGAATGACGAGCGGTGTATCGGAGGTTTTCCTGAGTATCGTGCCGTTGACAAGATCGTATACCGGAGTCGAACCATTGAGAATGACGCCTGTACCGATGACCGATCGTCTTCTGACAATCGTTCCTTCATAGATTCCGCAGTTCCCCCCGACCATGACCTCATCCTCGATGATGACCGGCAGTGCCCCGACAGGCTCCAGAACTCCTCCGACCTGCACGCCTGCTGACAGATGCACTTTTCTCCCCACCTGGGCACAGCTCCCGACAAGAACATGCGAATCGATCATCGATCCCTCCCCGACATGGGCGCCGACATTGACATAGGATGGCGGCATCATGACAACCGAAGGGGCTAGGTATGAACCATCCCTTGCTGACGATCCTCCGGGAACGATCCTGATGTTCTCGCTCGCACTGATCCGCTTGAGGGGATAGGTATCCTTTTCAATGAACGAGAAGCCGCTTCCTGTACCGGAAAGACCGACATGGCTTTCGTGAAGCTTCCCCAGCCGCATGCCGATCAGGATGCCTTCCTTGACCCACCGGTTGACAACCCACTCTCCGCCGACGTTCTCGGCGGCCCTGACTTCTCCTCTGTTCAGAAGCTCCTTGAAACCGTTGAACGCAGGGCGTACCTCCGGCATTGCTGCCAGCTGGTCGGCGGAATACGATGCCCAGGCCATGATATCCTTCCTGATCTGATGGTACTGCTCCATAACGAAAGTCCTTACTGGTTTCAGCTGTATTCCGTGGTAATGTCCTTGTTGTTTTCCCTGCTGTAGAAACGAAAGTCGTCGCTGCGAAGACTTTCATCCGGCTTGATTCTCACGAAAATCATGTGCTGCAGGAACCACTTCAATTCCGTATTCATGTCGCTGTTGCGGAGGGGCTCGACGACCGTCGGGCTGACATAGAGATCAAGCTGCTGGAACTTGAGCTTCTGCTGAAGCGCATATTTTCTCAGCCATCGCTCGATCTGGTTGATGGTGGTAAACCGCGCCTGGACAACGCCGCTTCCGCCGCATGCCGGACACTGGTCTCCCATCCGCTGCATGAGGCTCGGACGGATCCTCTCACGTGTTATCTGCATGATCCCGAAATCGGAAAGCGGCAGAATGTTCGATTTCGCCCGGTCATGACGCAACTCGCTCTTCATGGCATCATACACCTTTTTCGAGTTCTTCTGGTCGAGCATGTCGATGAAATCGACCACGATAATACCGCCGATATCCCTCAGCCGGAGCTGCCTGACAATTTCCCGCGCCGCCTCGAGATTTGTTTTCAGGGAATTCTCCTCCTGCTCACGTTTGGCGGCATACCGGCCGCTGTTGACATCGATGACCACCATCGCCTCGGTATGTTCGATAATGATGTAGCCCCCGGATTTGAGCCAGACCTTCCTGGAAAAAATCGACTCGACATCCTTGGCGATGCCATACCCCTCGAAGAGAGGAAGCTTCCCCTGATAGAGCGACACGTTCTTCTCCATCTCGGGTGCAGCCCACTGGATATAGTTCAGCGTTTCCTTGTAGATCACCGGCGAATTCGCCACGATTTCAGTGACATCGGAGGTCAGGGAATCCCGCAGTACGCTCGATATGATCGTGTCCTCCTTGAAGATGAGCTGCGGAGGAACGGCATCCTGCAGCTTTTCCTCGATCTGCTTCCACTTGGCGAGGAGTTTTTCAAGATCCTGCTGCAGCAGCGACTCCTCCTGATGCTCGGCCACCGTCCTGATAATTGCCCCGAATCCTTCAGGAAGCATGGAGCGGACAAGCTTTTTCAGTCTTCCCCGTTCCTTGCGCACCACGACCCTGCGGGAAACCGCCACCTGTCCTCCCCCGAAAGGGAGGAGCACCATGAAACGCCCGGCGATCGTGATATCCGAGGTCAGACGGGAGCCCTTGTTGCCGATCGGTTCCTTGATGACCTGCACAAGGAGGGAGTCGTTCGGCTTCAGCTTGCTTGCGATCATCTGGGTATAGGACTGCCTCCTCACGTCGCTCTCCTTTGACGGAAGCGGCTTGGCGGCCGGTTTCTGCTGCCCTCCGTTCCTTGCCGGCTCTCGTGCTGTTTCACGTGATGCCTCGCCGGCATTCCCCGGCAGGTCGTCATCCGGCGAACCCTCCTCGGCGCCGTTAGCCGACTCGTCGTCGTCGTCGTCCTCGATCAGTGCCCGATAATCCTCACTCGTCGTACCGACATCGGAAAAATGAAGAAACCCGTCCGATTTCTGCCCGATGTCGATGAACGCAGCTTTCAGCCCCTCTACAACCTTATGAACCCGGCCAAGATAGATATCCCCGATGCTCCGCATGCTGTCGGGGCGTTCGATGATCAGCTCCGCAAGGCGTCCCTCCTCGACAAGAGCAACCTGAATCTCGTCGCCGGTCTTGTTCATCAGCAGCTGTTTCTTCACATTCTTCTTCATTACGTGGCGTTATGGTTTGATTATTCCTGAAAAAATATAACACATCGGCGCATGTGACGCGCCTGAATAATTGAACATTTTTGGGTAATGCGCAAATTCTTCACAACTTGAGGCATGAATCCCCGGCAATCAGGCCAATCCTGTGCTGACAACAGATTACGAAACACCGCTCTGGCATGATTTCGCAGCCGTCTGCGGCATCGACGAAGCCGGCAGGGGCCCCCTGGCAGGGCCGGTAGTCGCGGCGGCTGTCGTGTTGCCGCGCTTTTTCGTGCCGGCAGGCATTCTTGAACGGCTCAACGATTCAAAAAAGCTTGCGGCAGAACTGCGCGAGGCTCTCGCACCCGCAATTGAATCTGCATCCGTCGACTGGGCCTTCGGCATGGCCGATGAGGAAACCATCGACCGCATCAACATTTTTCAGGCAACCATGCTTGCCATGAACCGGGCGGTTGCGGCACTGAAGCGCCGGCCTGAATTCCTGCTGGTTGACGGCAACCGTTTCAGCCCGGCAATGCCGGTCATGTACCGTACCGTTGTCCAGGGAGATTCGAACGTGTTTTCCATCGCGGCGGCGTCGGTGCTTGCCAAGACCCGCAGGGACTCGATGATGAAGGAGTATGGAAAACGCTACCCGCAGTACGGCTTTGAACGGCATTTCGGCTATCCGACTCCGGAGCATGTTGCGGCCATCGCACGGCATGGTCGGTGCGAAATTCACCGGAAAAGCTTCAGGCTGCGCAAGCTCGGAGAAACATAACGTTCCTTCAGTGCCATGTATACCCCCCATTCACTCGGGAAACAGGGAGAAGCGCTTGCCGCCGAGTACCTCACAGGCAGGGGCTACCGGCTCGTCTGCCGCAACTACCGCTTCTTCCGCAATGAAATCGACATCATTGCGTCGTGCAGGGAAGCTCTCTGCTTTATCGAGGTGAAAACAAGAGCCTCGCTCGAAAAGGGACATCCCGCCGAAGCGGTCACCCCGCAGAAGCAGAAAGAAATCATCAGGGCCGCGAAGGCGTATCTCGCCGCTCTGGGGCAACCCGACACCACCTGCCGTTTCGATGTCATTGCCATTCTCGCCCACGGATTTGAAAACGGGCGCATCACCGCCTGCGAGATCGAACACATACCTGCAGCATTCCTGGCGGAGTAGGGGAGAATGGCAAATCACGGTATTTTTGTTATATTTGCTTTTCCCAAAGGTTATCCCGTACAGTTGATCCCATGCAAGAAAACGATATCCAGTCTTCTTCAGCCTCCTACGCAGCAACCAACATACAGATTCTCGACGGCATCGATCATGTCCGCAAGAGGCCGGCCATGTATATCGGCGACATCCACAGCCGGGGGTTGCACCATCTCATCTATGAAATCGTCGACAACTCCATCGATGAAACACTCGCGGGATACAACGACTACATCCACGTATCGCTGAATCCGGACGGCTCGGTAACAGTTACTGACCGCGGAAGAGGGATCCCTGTCGATATGCACCCCGTCAAGAAAAAATCCGCGCTCGAACTGGTCATGACGGTGATCGGCGCCGGCGGCAAGTTCGACAAGGGGGCATACAAGGTTTCCGGCGGGCTGCACGGCGTCGGAGCATCTGTCGTCAACGCTCTTTCCGAGTGGTGCCAGGTAGAGGTTTTCCGTGACGGCTGCGTCTTCATGCAGTCCTACAAGAGAGGCGTCCCCCAGGGTGATGTGCAGAAGATCGGCAAAACGGACATGAGGGGCACAAAAACAACCTTCAGGCCGGATGCCCAGATTTTCAAAACAACCGAATTCCGCAAGGATATCATTGTCGACCGGATGAGGGAGCTTGCGTTTCTCAACCAGAATCTCTCCATCACCGTCCAGGACGAACAGGGCATCGAAGAGACATTCCATTTCGAAGGCGGCCTTCGTGAATTCGTGCAGTTCACCGATCACAACCGCCTGAGCCTGATCAAGGAACCCGTCTACATTTACGGAGAGAGAGATTCCACTGTTGTTGAAATCGCCCTGCAGTACAACGATTCCTACCAGGAAAACGTCTTCAGTTACGTCAACAACATCAACACCCATGAGGGGGGAACCCATGTCACCGGCTTCAGGAAGGCCCTGACGAGAACCCTCAACGCCTACGCGCAGAAAAACGACCTCCTGAAAAACCTGAAAATATCCCTCACCGGTGACGATTTCAAGGAAGGCCTGACCGCGGTCATCTCCGTCAAGGTTGCCGAGCCCCAGTTCGAAGGGCAGACAAAAACAAAGCTCGGCAACTCCGAAACCCAGAGCATTGTCGAAAGCATCGTCAATGAACAGCTCTCCGAGTTTGCAGAAAGCAACCCGGGAACCATCAGGCTCATCATTGAAAAAGTCAAGGGTGCGGCAATTTCAAGGGAAGCTGCAAGAAAAGCGAAAGAACTCACCAGAAGAAAGTCTGCGCTGGAAAGCTCCGGCCTCCCCGGAAAACTGGCAGACTGCTCGATCAACGATCCGGAACACTGCGAACTGTACATTGTCGAAGGAGACTCGGCAGGAGGCAGCGCCAAGCAGGGAAGGGACCGGAGCTTCCAGGCAATTCTGCCGCTCAAGGGAAAGATTCTCAACGTTGAAAAGGCCCGGCTCCACAAGATGCTTGAAAACGAAGAGATAAAAACCATTATCCTTGCGCTGGGAACAAGCTTCGGAGAGGAAGAATTCACGGTTGAAAAACTCCGTTACGGCAAGATCATCATCATGACCGATGCGGACGTGGACGGAGCGCATATCCGAACACTTCTGCTGACATTCTTCTTCAGACACATGCGGTCGCTTATCGAAGCCGGAAAGGTGTTCATCGCACAACCGCCGCTCTATCTGGTCAAGTCGGGAAAGGAACAGCAGTATGCATGGGATGAGGATGAACGCAACAGCGTCATCGAATCGATGAAAAAAATCCAGAAAGGCAAGGCGAACATCTCCATCCAGCGCTACAAGGGTCTGGGAGAAATGAACCCCGAACAGCTCTGGAGCACCACGATGGACCCCGGAAACCGCTCGCTGCTCCTGGTGACCGTTGAAAACGCCCGTGAAGCCGACCAGATTTTCTCGACACTCATGGGAGACAAGGTCGATCCGAGACGCGAATTCATCGAAAAGAACGCCCGGTACGTCAGACGCCTAGATGTCTGAAATCCTGACCACCACCTCTTTTTTCAGTTCCTGGATCCAGGCATTGTAGAGCTGCTGCCTCTTGTTCTCGATGGCGAGCTCCTCCAGCCTGGAGAAATCCTGTTCAGGGCTCAGGCGATGGGATGCAACCCTTTCGTTGAGCTGGAACATGGCGTAGAAGGGCTCTCCTTTCGGAGGATCGACTCTCGTGGGCATGCTGATCTCCCCGGGCTTTTTCAGCCCGGAGATGATCTTCTGCAGTTCCGGCCGGAGCGATGCCGGAGCGAACACCGACTTGCCCGAGCTGGAGGACTGAATGACTCCCCCGACTCTCGCTGAAAGCGGGTCATCCGAATATTTTCGTGCCATTTCAGCGAACGTGGCCTTTGCGGCAAGAACGTCGTTTCTGATTGACAGGAGCAGCTCCAGCGTTTTTGACGCATCCTGCCTGCCGCGGTCAAACGTCACAAGAATATGGCGTACATGGACGCTGTTGTTTTCCCTGTCGAGAAGCTGAATGAGATGGAATCCGAACCGGGTTTCAACAACATCGGAAATCTGGCCGGGCTTCAGTGCGAAGGCAGCATCCTCGAAACTCTGAATCAGCTCACCTTTCTGAACGAACCCCAGATCACCTCCAAGGGAGCCGGAACCGGGATCGCTGGAATACTGCCGGGCAAGTGCAGCGAAATCCTCCCCGGTCTGCAGCTTTTTCTGGATGTCCCGGATTTTCACCAGAGCCTCATCCCTGGCGGATTCCGAAACCATCGGATACATGATGATCTGTGAAACGGAAACCCCCTCGGGAACATCGGGGAGGCGGTCCTTGATCGAGTCGTAGAACGCTATCGTCTCCTCGTAGCTGACGGCCACATCCTTGAGTTTCTTTCTCCGCAGGATCTCGATAAGCTGCTGGTTCCTCAGCTCGTCCCTGATGCCCTGGGTAATCCGTCCTACCGACTTGCCGAACCGGGCTTCCATCTCCTGGTTCGAGGCAAAGCGCGACCTGATGGCGGCAAAACGTTCTTTCGTCATGCCGTCAAGCGCGGAATCATCGACGGTGACACTGTCAATCTTGGCTTTTGTCAGAATAATTTTCTGGTCAATCATGCCCTGAAGCAGCAGATTCCTCAGTTGCGGGTCATTTCTGGTTTCAGGATACTGAAGACGGGCCATGAGCTCACGTTCATCAAGTTCCGATTTCAGGATGAGCTCGTTACCGACAACCGCAACGATCCCGTCGGAGCTCTCAGCGTGAAGCACGCAGGGAAAAAAGGTCGTCCAGATCACGCCTGCTGCCGCAGCTGCAAGAAGTAGTTTTTTCACGATCATATTTTTTAAGGATATTTTTTCCTCGCCTCGGCAAGCAGCGTATCATAGAACGCATTCTGCTTCTGAAGCGCCAGCATCCGCTCCGCGGAACGGTACGCCTGCCGAAAGCTGAGCGGCGCTCCCGCATCGGCGACATCGATCACTTTCAGGACAACATACAGAGAATCCCCGATCTTGACAACCGCCGAAGTCCTGCCTGACGGAGTCTGCTCAATCAGCGTCCGCAGATCTCCATAGATTCCGGCCAGACTTGCTGCCGGTTCGTAGTTCCGGTATCCGCCAATGCTGCGAGTATTGAGCCCGCGCCTTGCAGGATCGATCACAGATGCCTGACGCAGAAGTTCATCGGGATCCTCCAGGCCGGACAACAGCAAGTCCTCCATCCGTGCGCACTTTCCTGCGTCGGAGGCGTAAAGACCGATAACCGAATACAATGCCCGGGGAAAAACAAACAGGCCTGCATTGGCCAGGAAAAACTGCCTGACTGCAGCGGAATCGGTGCTGAAACGTCCGGTGCGCCAGGCCTTTTCGATTCTCGACGCAACATAGCGCTGAACGACGATCTGCCGTTTCGCCCTTTCAACGAGCCGTCTTGTCTCGGGTTCCTGCTCCTGTCCATTTTCCAGGGCCATAAGGTAAAGGGAAGCCGTTTCCTTCCAGTCCTCGATTGCTATCGCCGAAGCCGTGGCGCTGTCCCCTGATGAGCCATAACGGATAGAGGAAAGAAGCTCTCCCCTGGTAAGTTCAAGACTTTTTTTTCGCTCCACAACATCCCTGTCTGAAGCTCCGCATCCGGCAAGAAAAACAGCCAGAGCCAGTAAAAGCAGGATGCCGGGCCTGTCATGTGAAAACGTGCTCATCCGGAAATCATGCTGCACCCCTGAGCTTGATCGGAGCCTTCGATCTCCTCTGCCAGTCGAGGACGATCGGAGCCGCCACGAAAATTGACGAGTAGGTACCTACAAGCACCCCGAAGAACATGGCAAAGGCAAAGCCGCGTATTGCAGGTCCGGCAAAGATGAAAAGGACGATAATCGCCAGAAGCAGCGTGCCGGATGTGATCACGGTTCTGCTCAATGTCTGGTTGATGCTTTCATTGAAAATCTTCTCGTAATCAGAAGGGCGTTGCCCCTTGATCCTTTCCCTGATGCGATCGTAAACAACAACCGTATCGGTGATCGAGTATCCGGCAATGGTCAGGAACGCTGCAATGATGCTCTGGTCTATCTCCAGTGGCATGAAATCGGACACCCCTCCCAGGAGGCTGAAAAGTCCGAGTACCGTCAGGACGTCGTGAAAGATGGCAATGACGCCTGCCGTCGCAAACTTGATTTCAAACCGGATCCCCACGTAGAGAAGAATGGCGGCAAGGGCGGCAAGCAGCGCCTTCATCGCAGACCATTTCAGGTCGGAGGCAATGCTGGGGCCGACGGCCTGAATACTAACGATCTCGTGCGGGTTTCCCGGAAGTCCGTCGCGGAGCGACCCTGAAACAAGGGATTTCAGCGTACTGGTCTCCCCCTGAAAATCCGTCCTGAGCAAAAACGACCTGGCCAGGCCATACTGCTTGATCACCCCCTGTAAGCCGGCATCATTGATAATCGAGCGAACTCTGCCCACATCGGCGTTTTTCTCGAAACGGATAACAACTTCAGACCCGCCCTTGAAATCGATGCCGTAATTCAGGCCTCTGACTGCAAGAGAGATCATGCCTGAAACAAGCAGAAGAAGAGAAATCCCGTACGCGATCTTGCGGTGCTTGATGAAATTGAAACTGGTTGCGTGTAAAATCCGCATAAGAGCAATGCTGTTGAATTAACCGAAACTTTTTTCATTCATGAACGACGTACCGAGCAGCAGATCGAAAATCAACCTCGTGACGACAATCGCCGTAAAAAGGCTTGCCGCGGTACCGATCATCAGCGTGACTGCAAAGCCCTGAATCGGACCTATTCCGTATACGTAAAGCAGAAAGGCTGCAGACAGTGTTGTGACATGCGAATCGAATATCGAGGAAAAAGCTTTTTTATAGCCCGTGTCGACAGCAAGTTTCAGCTGCTTGCCTTCATCGAGCTCCTCCCGGATTCTTTCATAAATTAGCACGTTTGCATCAACCGCCATACCCATGGTCAGTACGATACCTGCAATTCCGGGGAGGGTCAGCGCGGCACTGAAGCCTGCAAGAACGGATATGACGATAAGAATGTTGAGCACAAGTGCAAGATCGGCGGCAATCCCCGCCTTGTGGTAATAAACGATCATGAACAGGGCAACTGCAGTGAACCCCCAGATGATGGACAGCATACCCGCCCTGATATAATCCGAACCGAGCGACGGCCCTACCGTCCGTTCCTCGATGATCCTGACGGGAGCAGGCAGCGCCCCTGCCTTCAGGATGATTTCAAGATCTTTCGCTTCTTCAAGACTGCTAATGCCATTGATCACTGAGTTGCCGTTCGGTATTTTCGACTGAACGACAGGAGCGCTGTACACAACACCGTCAAGAACGATGGCGATCCTCTTTCCGATGTTCGCACCGGTGATGCGAGCCCATTTGGCGGTGCCTTCCGAGTTCATTTCCATGAGCACTTCCGGCTGCACATTCTGCGAACCGAAAGTCGCCTTCGCCTCCGTAATAACGCCGCCGGTCAGTTCAGGGCTTTTCTTGACCAGAAAAAGTGAATAGAATTTTTCACCCTTTACATTCTCATCAGGCTTGGCGCTCAGAAGAAGCTCGGTATCCTGGGGCAACAGTGCCCTGACATCCTCCCTCGCAAGCAGCGAAGCCACATAATCGCGGGAATATTCATCGGCAACCTCGAAAAGCGGGCGGAAAGAGGCGCTTTTCTGAACGAGAGAGTCGGCACCGGTTGGCGGCATTCCGGCAAAGGCCGAATCAGGCGCGGCTCCAGCAGCGTCTGACTGGGAAAGGGTGGTATTGATCCTGTCCAGGGTCCTGAGCAGCGTTTCCCGGTCCTTGAGCAGTTTGAACTCGAGCTTCGCGGTGCCTTTCAGCAGTTTGCGGACACGGGCTTCGTCGGTGACTCCCGAAAGCTCAATGATGAGCCGTCTCGTGCCCTGCGCCTGGATGACGGGCTCTGCCACACCGTACTGGTCGATACGGTTTCGGATAACTTCCTTTGCCCTTGAAAGGGCATCCTGAGCCTCCTTGTTCAGCTTGTCTACGATTTCCCTGTCGCTGTTCCGGATATCGTAGAAATACCTGCTGAGCCGGACATTCTCCTTTCTGAATTCCGACGCGAGCAGATCGACGACGTTCGCACCGGAATTGGCCGACCGGCTTTTGACATTCGCCATGATCCGGTAAAACCGTTCATCCTTGTTCCACGCTTTCTGATCGATAAGATCGAGCAGATCGACCTCCATTACAAGATGCATGCCACCCTTGAGATCAAGTCCGAGTTTCAGGCTTTTCTCCCTGGCCTGTTCGATCTCGTTACGGTGATCGAGAAGGAACTGCAGGCTGTCCCGGGACGATGCAAGGCTTTCAATCTTTTTTGTCAATGCATAATCACGATAGGTAGGATAGAGGGACCAGACCGAAACGATGGTGATAACAACGATCAGAAGAATCTTGACGCGGTTCTGTTTCATGAAATAAATAGACGTTCTCTCGATTGATGAAGTTTAGCCAATATATGAAACAGGGTACTGATTCACAATCAGAGCCGGGCTTCGCCGCCCGGCATCCCCGGGAAAATCGGCCGAAAAAAAAGAAAGCCCGGACAGATTGCCCGGGCTTTCTTGCTCATGCTGTACCGCAATGCTTATCCCCAGATATCCTGGACGATATTGTTGTACCAGCCACGCGCGAAGCTGGCTTCCTCGTTGAGCTGATCGTCATCGGCGTCGATCGGTGTAAGACCGCCGGAATTCGGGATTTCCACGATGCCTTCAGCAGAAAGCTTGTAGACGCCGGCAACCGAGATGCCATAGCCGGGGCCGATAAGACTGTAGCAGGTGTTGACCAGTGACGGCGGAGCGGGTACCTTGCCCTGGAAAAGCCTGACGATCGAGGCGGCCGCGACTTTCCCCTGGCTGCTGGCAGCAAAACCGGATTTCGGCATTGCCCCTGCAATGCAGGCATCACCGATAACGTGAATTCCGGGATGCATGGTTGACTCGAAGGTAACGGGATTGACAGGACACCACCCGGACGCATCGGTAAGACCTGCATCAATGGCAATTTTGCCTGCCTGCTGGGGAGGAATGATATTGACGACATCCCCTTTCTCCTGGCCGAATTCGGTAAAGACCGTCATCGATGCCGGATCGACTTTCGTCACCTTGCCGCCGGTCGTGCCGGCCCGCCATTCGATCATGCCGGGATAACGCTTTTCCCAGCCCTTCTTGAACAGGGCCTGTTTGGAAAACTTCTCCTTCGCGTCAAGAATGATGACCTTGGATTTGGGCTTTTTTTCCTTGAGGTAGTATGCGATAAGGCTTGCTCTTTCGTATGGGCCGGGAGGACACCTGAACGGATTTCCGGGAGGACAGATGAGCACCTTTCCGCCGTCCTTCATGGCCAGAAGCTGCTTCAGCAGCAATTCGGTCTGCGGGCCGGCCTGATAGGCATGAGGCATCTTGGTATTGGCTGCCTGTTCGCTGTATCCTTCGACGGCGCCCCACTTGAAATCAATGCCAGGAGAAACGATCAGACGATCGTAACTGAGGACAGCGCCGCTTTTGAGCTTTACTGTCCCTTTGGCTGCGTCGACGGCGACCGCCGAATCCACAAGCACATTGATACCGTACCTGTTTTTTAGAACCGCATAGGTCTGGCCGATATCCTGCATTGTCTTCAGGCCGCCAAGCACCCAGTTGCTGAACGGGCAGGTGAAAAAGGTTTCTTTCGGTTCGACAAGAGTTACCGCAAGAGAGGGATCAAGTTTCTTCAGGTACTTTGCAGCAGAAGCACCTCCGAAACCGCCACCGATCACGACAACTCTGTTTTTGGCAGCAAATGCCGGCTTCGCCCCTCCGAAAATCCCGAGCGCTGACCCGGCGACACCCGATACAAGGAGTTTACTGAAATCTCTGCGAGAAATATTCTGGCTCATGTTCATCCTCCTGCTTATTTGTTTTTTTGCCAAACTGTTCCGAAATAGTCCGCGATCATGCGGATTTCATCATCCGTATACCCTTTGGCATGACGGCCCATAACCGTTGAATATCTTGCCCCGGACTTGAAGTCCTTGAGTGCTGCTTCAAGATACTGCGGCGATTTCCCGTAGAACGACGGAATAATCCCGACGCTCTTCCCGTCCGTCCCGTGACATGATGAACACGAAAGTGATAGAATCTGGCCGCGGGCGCTCGATCCGCCGGCAGCGGGTTTGGACGACGTTGCTGCTTTCTGTGCCGCCAGCAGATCGCTGCCGGTTGTTAACGTTGCCGAAGAAATGAGACATGCAGTCATCCATAAGGTGAATTTTGACGGCATAGTTTGTTCCTCCATGGTTTGCTTGATAAGATAACACCTCAGTGCACGGCGGGGGTCAACCGGGCGGAATCAGGCGACAATGACGTCTGCAGCATAGCGCAGCAGCTTGCTGTCAACAAACTCCACAGCAAGCCGGTCACCTTTTCTGCCCGAAAACCTGAACTGCAGAAAGGGGTCCCTTGAAATGGAGGGTCCAAGCTGCATATCGAGAATAAGCTGTCCGTTCAGGACGGCTTTTCCTTCCTTGACAAAATAGGCGGGAACAAGATTTCCCTGTTCATCCTTCCTTTTTCCTGATTCATTGGGATGAGGAATCACGACCTTGACGGCAACAACGCCGTTTTCCTCCCTTGCGACAATTCGAATGCTGCCTTCCATGTATGGTATAAGATAAGAAAAAGCTATATCGTGTAACGCAGTCAACAGGCCTGCGCAGTAACATCAACGTGTGCAGTTGCCTTGTAATAGCTCTGCCCCTGTCTGACGACAGCGACAAGATCAGAGCTTTCCTTCATTTTTATCCGGGCAGAAAAGTTGGGAAGCGCCTTGCCGCTCAACGTGCACATAAACGCCAGGGGGGTGAAATTGTTTGCGACAAAAAGGTAGAGCGCCTCGCAGCTTATCCCGGAAATGATTTCAACATCAACCGATGAACTGTCGGACGCTACAGGCGGAGCAACAATGGCAATCTTGTCGGTGGCGACGAGGTTGTCTGTTCCGAGCGTATTCTTCAGAGCCTTGTCGATCGTATCGGCGGCAAATGCATTCTCGCGCCATGCAGCCTGAAGAACTGAAGAGGTGCCCGGAATCGACGACAGAAATAAACCGGCAGCGGCAAGAAAATCCCTTCTTCTCATAAGATGTCTGTAAAAAACGTGATAACGAGTAACGCTTAAGGAGCTTAAGCATAGAGTGGCGGCATATCACTACATGCTTATATAGCATATTTTTTATGCCGTTGCAAATATTTTATTCAATAATTGTTAATCCTCTTTTGCTCAAGGGTCCCTCACGTCCCCTACTTTTTGGAGCAAAACGCATGTATATTCAGAAGAGGGCGTCAATATCAGGAAACGATCGAATCCGGCCTGTTTCACGTGAAACAACAGCACCTTCATGTATGACGTTATCGTGACCGGAGCAGGTCACGCCGGGTGTGAAGCTGTTCTTGCAGCGGCAAGAACGGGTGCTGCCTGCCTGCTCATAACCTCTGACCTGACGGCAGTTGCGCGCATGTCATGCAATCCTGCGATCGGCGGGGTGGCGAAAGGGCAGATAACACGGGAAATCGATGCCCTCGGCGGCGAAATGGCAAGGGCGATCGACGCGACAGGAATCCAGTTCCGCCTCCTCAACAGAAGCAAGGGACCGGCCATGCACTCCCCGAGGGCGCAGGCGGATAAGCTTCTGTACAGCAGCTACATGAGGAATATGATAGAACGGCAGCCGAACATCTCCCTGATGCAGGATACCGTGACCGGCATCATTGCCGATCATAACGGGAGATTCAGCGGGGTGGTCGTCCTGTCCGGCAGGCGCATCGCGGCCCGAGCGGCTATCCTGACCTGCGGGACATTTCTCAACGGCAGAATTCATATCGGCATGCAGCATTTCGGCGGAGGAAGGACACTGGCAGAGCCGCCTGTCTCCGGTCTTACCGAATGCCTTGCCGGTCTGGGATTTTCTTCCGGAAGACTGAAAACAGGCACGCCTCCGAGAATCGATGCGTCAAGCGTGGACTATGCGCTCCTTGAAGAACAGCCCGGCGATGCCGAACCGGTGCCCTTTTCGTTCGGAAGCCGCTCCGTCAGGAAACGGAACCTTGTCAGCTGCTACCTTACAAAGACCACGGAAGAAACCCATACCATACTGAGAAAAGGTTTTGAACGATCCCCCCTGTTCACCGGCAGGATTCAGGGAACCGGGCCGAGATACTGCCCGTCCGTAGAAGACAAGATCTTCAGATTCCCTGAAAAGACGAGCCACCATATCTTTCTTGAACCCGAAGGCATCGATACAAGGGAGATGTATGTCAACGGCTTTTCAACCTCCCTGCCTGAAGATATCCAGATTGAAGGACTTCGATCCATCCCGGGACTCCGGCATGTCCGCATGATAAGGCCCGGCTATGCGATTGAATACGACTTTTTTCATCCTTTCCAGCTGCACCCGACGCTGGAAACCAAGCTGATCGAGAACCTCTATTTCGCAGGCCAGATCAACGGCACGTCAGGCTACGAGGAAGCCGCTGCACAGGGACTGATGGCAGGAATCAACGCGTCACTGAAAATAAGGTCGCTGCCCCCCCTTGTCCTGGCCCGCTCGGAAGCATATATCGGCGTCCTGATAGACGACCTCATCACCAAGGACACCAGCGAACCATACCGAATGTTCACATCGTCGGCAGAACATCGACTCTTACTCCGCCACGACAATGCAGACATCCGCCTCTGCAGGCACGGTGCTGCCACAGGCCTTGTGCCGCATGAGCGGCATCTAGAGGTCCTGAAAATGCAGGAGGGCATAGAACGCTGCCTGCAGCGGCTGCATGAATTGAAAGCAGAACCTGCTGAAATAAACGGCCTGCTCGAACAGAAGGGATTCGCGCCGCTGACCTCCCCTGCAAAGGCTTCTGCGATCGTGAAGCGACCGGGCATCAGCCTCAATGAGCTTCTCCTCTGCTCAGGCCGTGTCAGGGAGGCGCTGCATGCTGCAGGAATGGACCCTCGCATTGCAGAGCAGGTTGAAATCAGCATCAAGTATGAAGGCTATGTCAAAAGAGAGCAGCTCATGAACGACAGGATCGCGAGACTCGACCGGCTGGCCATTCCGTCGAACTGCGACTTCGACTCCCTGTCAGCTCTTTCAAGCGAAGGAAGGGAAAAACTGAAAAAACACCGCCCGTCAACCATCGGGCAGGCATCGAGGATTCTCGGCGTTTCCCCCTCCGATATCTCGATTCTTCTGATACGACTCGGACGATGACCGACTGTTTCACGTGAAACGGTGCGCAGCCCTTTTCAATCTGTTTTCTGACTCCCGGATATGAGCAACGTTCTCGATTCAACCTCACACAACGATATTCTCTTCGGAAAGGATCCCGAAGAACATCTTGTTGGCGCCTACCAGCTCTCCGACACCATGATCCGACTGTTCATCAGAACAGATGACACCGTCTATTCGCGGGATGAGGCATTCTATCCCTTTTTCTATCTCTCCGACCGGACAATCCTTGAAGGATTCGTTCCGGATGACCGGGAAAAATTCTGGATCGTCGCCCTTGAAGGGTCAAATTACTATCGTTACCTGGCGATTTTCAGAAGCTGGAGAAATTATCGGGCCGCCCTTGACCATGCAAACAGCCGTGGCGGAGGAGCCGCTTCGTCCCCGGATCCCCAGAATGGCAACGGCTACAGCCATCTGACCTACAGCCGTGGAGATGCCGTCACGCAATATCTCCTTCAAACGGGAAAAACGTTGTTCAAGGGCATGATGTTCGAGGATCTCCACAGACTTCAGCTCGATATAGAAACCTATTACAACCCGCCAAAGAGTTCAGGAAAGACAGCCTCTTTCGGCCAGGATCCCGTCATCATCGTTTCACTGAGCGACAACAGGGCATGGGAGCATGTCATCCATGCAAAAGACCGCTCCGAAAAGGCACTTCTCGAAGAAATGATAGCATGCATCAGGGAAAAAGACCCCGATGTCATCGAAGGTCACAATATCTTCGGTTTCGACCTTCCTTACCTCCAGCGGCGGTGCGAACTCCATGGCATCCCGTTCAGGATAGGAAGGAACGGGCTGCCTCCGAAATCCTTTCCCGCAAGCATCCGTTTCGCGGAAAGAACCCTGGATTACCAGTTTTTCGATATCCCGGGGCGCCATGTTATCGATACCTTCTTTCTTGTTCAGAACTTCGATACATCCAAACGTTCACTTCCAAGCTACGGGCTGAAAGCTGCTGCCAAATTCTTTGGCGTCGCATCTCCCAATCGCACCTACGTCGATTACAAGGATATCGCATCCACATGGGACAACAATCCGGAAAAACTCCTTTCCTATGCACTCGACGATGTACGGGAAACAAGGGAGATCGCCTCGCTCCTCTCGGGAAGCAATTTCTACATGACCCGAATGCTTCCCTATTCCTATGCACAGACATCCAGGCTCGGCCCAGCCGCGAAGATCGAGGCCATGATGGTCCGGGAATATCTCAGGACCAAATGCTCTGTTCCGAAACCATCTGTCGGACAACAGCATGTCGGCGGTTTTACAGAAGTGTTCGTCAAGGGAATCCTCGGTCCTGTCGTCTATGCGGACGTCGAATCCCTCTACCCGTCCATCATGCTCTCTTACAAGGTATGCCCGAAAACCGACGAACGTAAGGTTTTTCCAACGATTCTGCACGACCTGAAGGAACTGCGTTTTGCAGCAAAGAAGCGGTCTTCCGAAGAAAAGAACAGCGGGAACCGACCTCTTGCAGACAACTTTGATGCCATGCAGGCTTCCTTCAAGATCATCATCAATTCGATGTACGGATATCTCGGTTTCGGCAGCGGCATTTTCAATGATTTCGAAGAGGCCGACAGGGTGACCTCCATCGGTCAGGAAATTGCCAAAACCATGATCATGGAATTTGAATCACGCGGCTGCAAGGTCATTGAAGTCGATACCGACGGGATTTTTTTCGTTCCACCTCACAATGTACTCACCGAAGAAGAGGAGAGAGCGCTTGTCGAGCAGGTATCACGGCAGATGCCGCCCGGGATTGTCATCGGTTATGACGGCAGATTCAAAAAGATGATTTCATATATGAAAAAAAATTATGTCCTGCTGGACTATCAGGACCATATGAAACTGAAAGGCTCGTCCCTTGTCAGCCGCAGTGCCGAGAAGTTCGGACGCGATTTCGTGCGCGAAGGGTTCAGAAAACTGCTTCAGGAGGATATTGAGGGTCTTCATGAGCTGTACGTCCGCTACAGAAACGATATCCAGCACCACAGACTCGATGTCAGCGAATTTTCAAGGACCGAGACACTGAAAACATCCCTCGACCAGTACAGCAACGACGTAAGAACCGGCAAGCGCTCCAAATCGATCACCTATGAAATTGCTCTCAGACAGCAACTTCCCTTTTCGAAGGGTGACCGTATGACGTTCTACGTATCCGGCTCGGGAACAGGATCTGGGTACTTTGACAAAGGCAAGCTTGCTGAAGAGTGGAAAAAAGACCAGCCTGACGAAAATACCCATTTCTATCTTAAACGTCTGGACGAATACAGCCAGAAATTTCTTCCGTTCTTCAAACCGCAGGATTTCAGCTCCATTTTCTCAGCTGATACGCTGTTCTCATTCTCTCCCGCGGGCATCGAACTTGTGAGGGAGATACGACAGCTTGAAACCGATACGCTTTTCAGCGATGATATCCCTTTCTGATTTTTTTATCTTGTGTGCCGGGCGCCCTGTTCTCTTCGCTTACCAGGGGAACTCTGAACGTTCTTTTCGCGTATTTTCTGCAATCGTGTTCACGAACATCTTCTAAAACAACCAAGCAACGATCATGATAGACGACAAAATACTGCCGATAACCGACGACGTTTCCTGGATAGGAGTCCTTGATCCGGGACTCATCACATTCGACATTGTCATGGAAACCAAGTACGGCACGACGTACAATTCCTACTTCATCAATGCCGGGAAAAAAACGATTGTCGAAACGACAAAGATCAAGTTCTGGCCGACGTACCTCGAGAAAATAAAACAGGTCGTGAACCCGGAAGAAATCGAGTACATCATCGTCGACCACACCGAACCTGATCATTCAGGAAATGTGCACAACCTCCTTTCCATCGCGCCCAATGCAACTATCGTCGGAAGCGGCAACGCAATAAAGTTTCTTCGCGACCAGACTGGCCATGACTTCAGGCATATGGTCGTGAAAAACGGGGACAAGCTCGACCTCGGCAACAAGACCATTCATTTCATCGGAGCTCCGAATCTTCACTGGCCGGACACGATCTACTCATGGCTCGAGGAGGACAGGGTACTCTTCACCTGCGACTCTTTCGGTTGTCACTACTGCAATCAGTCAATGTACGATGATCTCTGCGGAGACTTCGATGATGCATTCACCTACTATTTCGACGCTATTCTCAAGCCGTTCAGCAAATACATGCTCCAGGCAATCGAGAAAATCCGTCCTCTTGACATCCGGACCATCTGCCCCGGCCATGGTCCGATTCTGCGGTCCAACTGGAAGAAATACGTTGACCTATCTGAGCGATATGCTTCAAATGCCATCGCCATGCCGAACGAGAAGAGCATCCTGATCGCCTACGTCTCTGCATACGAAAACACGTCGCTTCTCGCCGGTCACATTGCCGAAGGATTGAGATCTTCCTGTGATTTCAATATCGATATCTGTGATATCGAAAACATCACTTTTTCAAAGCTCGAGGACAAACTCGCCCACTCTATGGGAATCATTATCGGCTCTCCCACGATCAACCAGAATATTGTCCACCAGATCTATCAGGTCTTTGCAGCACTCAACCCGATCAGGGACAGGGGAAAGCTCGCTGCTGCGTTCGGTTCATACGGATGGAGCGGAGAGGGGGTAAAAATCATTGAGACAAATCTTTCAAATCTCAAACTCAGACTTTTCGAAAGGAACCTCATGATCAAGTTCCAGCCACATGAACCTGAATTCGAGCAGTGCAGGGAATTCGGCAGGTCATTCGCAGAAAAGATGATAGAACTCTACAATCTCAGCTGCAACCTGTAAACAGCACTCCGGGACCGGCGAAGGCTGCAGGATAAACATGCAGCCTCCGTCACCTGAAAATGATGTCGCTGACTATCTCGTATCCTACCTCCATGTTCAGTCTTTTAACAATATCCTTTTTTCTGAAATTCAATTCCATCCGCCATGAAGGACTCCTGACCCTTATGTACAGGTCTTTCCCCTTCAGACTCTCGACTGCAGTTACTTTCGAAACGGCATCTCCCACCACTTTACCCCATATCTGCAGTGCCCTGTAACGGTCATATGCTTCCGTCATACCGAGTACCCGGCACATGTCAGCCGCAACAGCCTTCAGTTCACGTGGTGCTTTTGCTTTCGTCATTCCTGTGATTGCCGGTGTTTCAGGAGTGCCTCGACAGGATAACCCCCAACCCCCTTTTTCTTGATGTTTGCCGTCGAGGTAATGAAGATTTGCCCGATCGGTACCAGGCCGGAGAGAACTTTTTCCTTCATGTCATGGTCAAGCTCGCTGAACAGATCATCAAGCAGGTTCACCGGTTTTTCCCCGGTCAGCTCATGCAGGTAGCTGATCATGGAGAGCTTCATGCCGATAACATAGGACCTCTGCCGACCCTGCGAGGAGAATTTCTTTACCTCATGGCCACCTGAAAAAAGGAGAAGATCATCCCTGTGAGGACCTGCAAGGGTCTGTCTTCTGCTTATCTCATCATTTCTTATTTTACGGTACCTTCTTAATATAAAATCATTTACACTTTCAATACCTTCTTCGGTATCTATCTTTCCCAGTGAACACTGGTACTCTATTGCCGCTTCGTCACCATCGTGAAAAACAGAGTGAATATTGCTGAACAGCTCTGAAAACCTCCTGACAAATCGCTGCCTCGACACAACGATCGAAGCTGCATGAAACGCAACCTGCTCGGTGAGGACGTCAAGAGTATCAACTGAGCTGTTCCGTTCCATGAATCCGGACAGAAGTGCATTTCTCTGCTGGACAAACCTCCTGTAGTGCAGAAGATCCTCAAGGTACTTCCGGTCATGCTGTGAAATCGCGCTGTCGAGAAATCTCCTTCTTTCAGACGGAGGACCGTTTACTATCACCATATCGTAGGGAGAGAAGACCACGCAGGGAATTGTGCCGATATGCCTTGAAAACGACTGCAATTCCTGACCGTTGACCTGGATACTCTTCTCTCCGTCTGAGGGGTATGCAATCCTGATATCAGTCTTCGCCCCGATATCACTCAGGAAAGATGCCCTGATCGTGAAATAGTTCTTTCCGAAAGAAAGACAGTCCCTGTCTGTACTCTTCGCAAATCCCCTTGTCATCGTACAGTAATGGACTGACTCGAGAAGACTTGTTTTTCCTGTGCCGTTATTGCCGTAGATGACCGTAACCCCTGATCCGGGCTGAAACTCAGCAAGGTGGTGATTCCTGAAATTGACGATGCTGATGCTTTCCAGATGCAATGACTCTGCTTTCCTTCAATTATTGATTCTTACAGGCATGACAAGAATAATGAGCTCATCGTCCAACTGCTCTTTCTTCGGCTTGAAAATAACAGCTGTAGTAGGACTGCTGAGTTCAATCGAAACCTCATCGGTATCGATATGCGCAAGGGCAGCTTCAATGAATCTGGAATTGAAGCCAATGGTAATCCCTTCTCCGGAACAGGTACACGGCAATTCTTCCTGGGCAGATTCTCCCTCGCTTGCGTTTTCAGCCGTAATTTTCATTGAACTCTCTTCAATGACGATCTTGATATCGCCGATGCTTGAAAATTTTCCGACTCTTTTGACTGAATCGAGAATTTGCATCCTGTCAGAAACAAGGTTCTTGTCGTTTTCCAGCGGTATGACTGCCTCGTAATTCGGGTACGGCTCAACGATAAGTGCGGATTCCAGTTCGACATTCTCAGTCAGAAAGCGGACGTACTTCCTTTCAGAATCAAGTGACATCATCACCTCTTCGTTCTGCAAAAGCCTCTGAATAATGGACAGTACCCTTGAAGGAACCACAATCTTCTGTGTTTCAGCAATGTCAGCATTCGTTGACTTTCTGCATCGCACAAGGCGATGACCGTCGGTTGAAACCGCCGTTATCCTGTTATCCCCGATTTCAAACAGAACACCCATCATTGCAGGTCGCATGCCATCGACACTGCAGGCAAAGAGCGTTCTGTGTATCAGATCCTGCAGTTCCGATGGCTGAAACCGTATTGCAACATCAAAATTCCTCTCCTTGTTTTCAGGTCTTCCTTCAAACAGGCAGGGCATCCGGTATTTCCCCCTGTCCGTGGCAATATGCACCGTTCCATGGTCGCTGATCTGCTGACGCTCCATTTCAAACGTCACTCCGGTATCGTACATACTGCGGAGAAAATCCTGCAGTGTCCTTGCCTTGATACCGATATTTCCCCTATCGGCAGCATCAACCCCGCATCTGGCAGTAATCGACAGTTCACCGTCAGATGCAAAAAAGGTCAGCTTGCCTTCTTCGAGCATGAGGTGGATATTATCGAACCTCGCATCAAGCGACTTTGACGGAACGGCCAGAATGACCTTGCTGACCGCATCCTGCATATGTTTGATGGTCGTGGAGAATTTCATCGCCTTATAACAGTTAATCTTATTATTAAAAAATAATTGTTGTTGTTATTGTTCCTGTGGAAATCTTGACTTGTATACGGGAATTTAAAGTAAGTGATGTATTTTTATATACTTACAAGGTCCTCTTTTTCTTGTTTTCCTGTTGATAACATGTGTACAGTCTGAGCTTCCCCTGTTCGGCTGTTGTTGACGGATTTCAGTATTCTACTTTCGGTGTTGGCAACTGCAGGGAATTCAAGAGTTCTCCAACATCCAATTCACAGGTTGCTCACACGCTTACATGGACATGATTTCAATCCTTTTTTTCAATTCCTCGATTTTTTTTCGCTCCTCATTCGACGTTTCTATTTTTTTATCCACGTTATTGAGGGCATGGATTACTGTAGAATGATCCCTGCCTCCGAAATGAAGCCCTATTGTTTTCAGTGATGAATCCGTCAGAATCTTTGCCAGATACATGGCAATCTGTCGTCCGACTGCGATTTCCTTTTTCTTCGATTTGCCCTTCAAATCGTTCGGAGTAATTGAAAAGTACGTGCAGACGGCCTTTTCAATCGTTTCGAGCGTCAGCTGCTTGGTATTGTATCTGATGATGTCCTTCAGCGTTGCCTTGGTAAAGGGCAGGTCGATTTCCTGATTGTCGAGCGAATGAGCAGCCAGCAGCTTGACAATGCATCCTTCCAGTTCCCTCACGTTGTGGGTTACGTTGGTGGCTATGAACTCGATGACGCTTTCATCGAGTAATACCCCGCTCTGCTGGAGTTTGCTCAGGATGATGGCTTTTCTTGTTTCATAGTCCGGAGGCTGTATGTCGGCAGAAAGACCCCAGTTGAATCGTGAGATGAGCCTGTCCTCGATACCCTTGATCTCTTTAATGGGGCGGTCCGCTGAAAGGATGATCTGTTTGTTGGACTGGTGCAGGGTATTGAAAATATGGAAGATCTCTTCCTGCGTTTTTTCCTTGCCCGCAAAAAACTGTATATCATCGATGATCAGGACGTCAACGTTCCGGTAAAACGACGAGAATTCCTGAATATTGCCGTTCTGGATTGCATTGACAAAGTCGATGGCGAATTTTTCACTTGATACGTAGAGTACGGAGCCGGTGATGCAGTTTTCCCTGACGCTATTGCCGATAGCCTGCATCATGTGTGTTTTTCCGAGGCCGACTCCACCATACAGGACAAGCGGATTGAAGGCATTCTGTCCGGGATTCTGTGCTACCGACTTTGATGCAGCAAACGCCAGTGAGTTGCAGTCACCTCTTATGAGTGTTGCAAAGGTGTATTTGGGATTGAGATTGGTTTCAAAACGCGCCCTGTTTCGCTCAAGACGGTTTTTCACCATGGCATCAGGCCCCGAAAAGGTGGTGCTGCCGCCGATGCAGTCAGGCTGGGGGCTGTTCTGAGGGGGAAGCTCGATCGTAACGGGCAGGCCCTGCGATTTATCCATGACGATCGAATACATCAGCTTTGCTTCTGGCCCGATAACGTTTTTCAGCGCCTGCTTTACATGAGCGGAATAATTCTCTTCGATCCATTCGTAGAAGAACTGGCTCGGTACCTCTATGGTCAGTTCGTTGCCGTTAAAAAAAAGGGGCCTGATCGGAACAAACCATGTTTTGAACGCAAGGGTGTTGATTTTTTCCTCGATAAGGGAAAGGCATGAACTCCAGACCTTTTTTGCAAACAAACCGCTTTGAACGGTTTCGGATGGCAGATCGGTGACGATTTCCTGTTGCGTCAGTTCGGGCATGGGATGTGTAACGTGAAAGATGACATGCGTTAGGGAGACGAATCATCAACATTTGATGTTTATAAGTTACTGTTTTCAGTGGACAAAAAGCAAAGCGGTTTCAGTAAATGGAGGGCAGCGCCGCGGGGTCCGACGGGAGGGTTTTCAACATCATAACCTGTTTTTAATAAATATCTTGGGGGCTTGAGCGCCGAGGGTTGTCCACATGTGTTGACAGGTTGGTTGTGCTGGAATGGCAAGGGGTTGGGGGGAAGAAATTTTTTTATCCACATTTTATCAACACCGGGAGTCGCCGGCGGGACGCCTGTTGGAAGCGATTCGGAAAGGTTAAAGGATTTCTTGCTTATAAAGGCTTGAATTTATAAATTACATGCCCTGTATTTTTGCTATAATGACAAGGGGGCTCTGAGTATATCAGTTGCCGCATTCCGGGCGCTTCGCGGGGGGCTTGAAATCCTCCTGGCCGGACAGGCAAGGCCGCTCCGGACTCTGCGCTCCGTCCGCCTCGAATGGATAACGATAGCGGCAGTGTATCAGGGGTCACCACAACTCAATAAAAGGAGCTTGAGGAAATGAAAAGGACATTTCAGCCGCATAACAGAAAAAGAAGAAACAAGCACGGTTTCAGGCAGAGAATGTCGACCAAGAACGGAAGGAAGGTGCTGGCATCCAGGAGGGCCAAAGGCAGGTATTCCCTGACCGTCAGCAGTGAAATGAGCTCTGTCAAGAAGTAAATGCCTGCTTCAGGATCGGCTTTTCAGCAGGTCCGTGCTGAAATTCCGCGTTCTTGCCCATGATGAGCGGTGAGCGTGCCAATTCTCTGCATAGAGGCGAAATCGCACGGGGAAAGAGCGAAATAGCCCGTCTTTTCGAGAAGGGAAGTCGTCAGAAAGGGAATCACCTGCTGATGATTTTCTCCCATGCAGGTACAGGTGTGCTTCATGAAGACCACCGGGTAAAAGTGCTCTTTGCCGTCAGCAAAAGAAACGTTCCGAAAGCGGTCGTACGAAACAGGATCAGGCGTTTGATGCGTGAGGCGTACCGGCTTGAAAAACAGGGACTTGTCCGGAAGAGCAGCAGGCAGGTTGATGAAGGGAGCGCAGTTCTGCTGATTGCGTTTCTTTATCGGGGAACAGCTGATGCGTTGCCGGCATTGCATGATTTGCGATCCGAGGTGCGTCAGCTTGTGAACAGGCTCACAACCAGGCAAGGCCAGGCTCCGGAATGCGGCATCTGAAAGTGGTTCTGACGTCAGCGAGACAACAATACGAGACCCTGATATGATCGGCAGTACAATACAGAAGCTTTTCAATGCAGTCCCGATCGCCCTGATCAGGCTCTACCGGTCGTTTCTCTCCCCGATTCTCGGACCATCCTGCAAATATTATCCTTCCTGTTCAAGCTACGCGCTTGAGGCGTTCAGAACGCACAATTTCCTCTATGCCTCATGGTTGACCCTCTGGAGGATCCTGAGGTGCAACCCGTTTTCCAGGGGGGGATACGATCCTGTTCCCCAGAAAAGCGAGAAATCTGCAGGTAATTTCAAACATGTTCAATAATGGATAGAAATTCGGTTATCGGGTTTGCCCTGATAGCAATGATCATGATCGTCTGGCTCCAGTTCATGAAGCCGGAGCATAAGGATGCATCTCCCGACAAGGCACGGGTTCGCAGCGAACTCGCGGCAGTTCCGGAGAGCGGTCCCGGCTCCCCCCGGGCGGACATTGCTGTACGGGACAGTCTCGGAAGCTATGCATCTGCTGCGACGGGAAGCGAGGAACTGGTCACCATTGAGAACGATGTTCTGAAGGCGACGCTCTCATCAAAAGGGGCCACCCTGAAATCCCTTGTGCTGAAAAAACATCTTGACGGTTCCCGCAAGCCGTTTGATCTTGTCAGCTCCCGTGGAAAGGGGGCGCTTTCCATGCTTTTTCTGAGCAGCGACGGCAAAAAGATCGATACGAGGGACCTCTATTTCCGGAACGTTTCCGTGGACACCCGCCGCAGCATTACCGGAAAGCAGAATCTTTCCATCCGCTACCATCTTGATGTATCCGCTGCTCAGAGCATGGATATCGTCTACACTTTCACGGGTGAAAGCTATACGGTCGGTTATGACGTCAAGCTCACCGGTTTCGGTTCGGCGGTAGCGGGGAACCAGTACCAGATTGTCTGGGACGGGGGCCTTCCCTACACTGAAAAAGACAGGGAGGATGAAGCGGCAAACGCCCTTGCCAGTGCCTATCTGGGCGGTGGTCTGCTCAAGATCGATGCGAAAGACAGCAAGAACCCCTACCGCGATGAGGAGTCCGGCAAGGCGCAGTGGGTTGCTGTCAGAAACAAGTATTTCGTGGCAGCCCTTATTCCGGCAATGGAGACCGAAGGTATTCATCTTGAAGGAACAAGGCGTGCCGGAAGCTCTTTTGAAAACTACGTGGCAGCGATGAAAGTCGGCATCCCGGCCAGCCGGACGGTTGTGGAGAACTCCTACCGTTTCTATGTCGGGCCTCTTGACTACAACATGATCAAGTCACTTAACGCCGGCCTGGAAAAAATCATGGATTTTGGCTGGGACTGGCTTACCCGTCCCTTTGCAGAATACATCATTCTTCCGATTTTCACGCTGATGAACCGGTATGTGACCAATTACGGTCTCATCATCATCATCTTTTCGTTCCTGATCAAGCTGGTGACCTATCCTCTTTCGATGGCCTCGACCAAATCGATGAAGAAAATGTCTGCATTGCAGCCCCTTCTGAAAGAGGTTCAGGAAAAATACAAGGACAACCCGGCAAAACTGCAGAGTGAGCTTGGAAGGATTTACAAGGAGGCCGGAGTCAACCCCCTCGGGGGATGTCTTCCGGTCGTTCTCCAGATGCCTCTGCTTTTTGCCATGTTCTATGTCTTCCGTTCGTCGATCCAGCTCCGGCAGCATGGATTTCTCTGGGCGAAAGATCTTTCCGTTCCGGATTCCATTCTTGACTTCGGATTCAGTGTTCCTTTATACGGAGACCACATTGCGGTTTTCCCGATTCTCATGGCAGTAACGGTTTATGTGCAGCAGAAGATCACGCCGACCACCCAGACCAACGACCAGATGAAAGTCATGCTGTACATGTTTCCGGCCATGATGCTCCTGTTCTTCAACAATCTGCCGGCAGGTCTCGGTCTCTATTACCTGATGTTCAATATCTTCAGCGTTGCGCAGCAGTTTTACATCAACAGCACCTCCAAGCCGGGGGATCTTCCTGCTGCAGCGATCCAGGCAGCAGCACCGAAGACGCCTCAGAAAGGCGGAAAGGGGGCGCGAAAAAGGTAAAAGCGCGTCCCATGAATCCGATAGCTCAGGCTGATGCATGGCTTTTTCAGCTGCTCAACCTCCGGCTGGTGCATCCCGCCGCAGATGATCTGATGGTGTTTCTGACCAGTTTCCGGTTGTCGGTTCATATTTTTCTGCTTGCTGTTTTTTTCATAGTGCTGAGAAAAGGAAAAGAAGGGCTTGTGATTCTTTTTCTGGCAGTTCTGGCCGTAGGTATTTCGGATCAGCTTGCCTCAGGTATCATGAAGCCGCTTTTCCAGCGGGTCAGGCCGTGTTATGCCCTTGCGGAGTTCCGTCTTCTTGTCAGTCAGCCGGGGACATGGTCGTTTGCTTCTTCACATGCGGCCAATGCGGCTGCCGTTGCTTCCATGATCTGGATCTTTTTCTGGAGGGGAGCGCTGGTGGACAAGGCATTCTCCGTGCTCATGATCGTTCATGGTTCGCTTGTTGCGTACTCGCGGATCTATGTCGGGGTGCATTATCCGGGCGATGTTCTCGGCGGCATCGTCACCGGACTTGTCGCGTCGGGAAGTGTCTATACCCTTGCGGCATGGCTTGTCAAGAACGGAATGCTCAACAGTATCATCCGGGGGAATTCCCGATTGCCATGAGCGTTTTCTGGGGAATAGATCTCGGCGGCACGAAAATAGAGGGCGTGGTTCTTGACGAGGCGCTGCAGCCGGTCATCAGGCAGCGGATTGACACTGGCCGGGAGAACGGTTATGAACATATCCTCGAAAGGATCGGGCAGCTGGTGCATGGTATGGAGGGCAGGACTTCGCTGCAGTTTCCGGATCGGATCGGCATCGGTGCTCCCGGGAGAGCTGATGGGCCAGATGGCATTGTCAAGAATTCGAATACGGGCTGTCTGAACGGAAAGCCGCTTCTGAGGGATCTCGAACGTGTTCTCGGCACTCGCGTCATTCTTGAAAACGACGCGAACTGTTTTGCTCTTGCCGAAGCGATGCTCGGCGCCGGAAGGGATATCATGACGAATCCGGGAAAAACGGCTTTCGGCATCATTCTCGGTACAGGTGTCGGGGGTGGCATCGTCATCGGCGGCAGGGTCATGCGCGGTGCGCACGGCATTGCCGGTGAATGGGGGCATACGATCCTGGCAGAGCACGGAGACCCCTGCTACTGCGGCAGGAGGGGCTGTGTCGAAACCGTTATTTCAGGCCCGGCTCTTGAACGATATTACTGCGTCAGAAGCGGGAAAACGGTTCCGCTGCAGGAGATTGCCGTTTCCTCTCACGACGCGATTGCGAAAGAGACCATCGGCCGGCTTGTGAACGGTTTCGGGAAAGCCCTTGGAGCGGTCATCAATATCCTTGATCCGGATGTTGTGATCATCGGCGGCGGAGTCGGCAACATAGGACAGCTTTACGGTGAGGAAGCGAGAGCCGCAGTCTCCCGCCATGTCTTCAACCGCACGTTCGATATTCCGCTGCTGAGGCCGCTGCTCGGTGACAGCGCAGGGGTTTTCGGTTCTGCGCTGCTGACTCGCGGCTGAAAGGGTGCCGCGAGGCGCCTTTGCGGCAGACGACTGCGCTGGTAACGGCATTATGGAACAGATATGGAACACAATCACAGGGATCATTACAGGAAAGGTGACTTCATAGAGCTCACCATATCGGATATCGCCGAAAAGGACCAATGTTTCGGCAGACTCGAAAGCGGTGCAGGAGTTCTCGTTCGCGGCATGCTTGCGGTCGGTGACCGGGTATCCGCGCAGGTCACGAAAGTCCGGTCGGGCTATCTCGAAGCCGTAATGACCGGGTTGCTCGAACCCTCTGCTGACAGGGTCGATCCGGCCTGCCCCGCGTTCGGCATCTGCGGGGGATGCAAATGGATGCATGTCGGTTACGAGGCACAGCTCCGCTACAAGCAGAAGAAGGTGCTCGATGCTCTCGAGCATATCGGCGGGTTCCGCGACATAGAGGTCAGGCCGGTGCTTCCTGTGGAAATTCCCTGGCACTATCGCAACAAGGTGGAGTTTTCCTGTTCAAGCAGGCGCTACCTGATGCCGTGTGAACTGGAGACGGGGGTTCTTGCCAAGCCAGGGGATTTCGCCCTGGGGTTTCACTCTCCAGGGAATTTCGAGAAAGTTCTGGAAATCGAGAGATGCTATCTTGCCACTGATGCCATGAACAGGGCGCTGAGCGTGACCCGCGGGTTTGCACTTGAAAAAAAACTTGCCCCCTATGCTGTCAGGGAGCACAGCGGTTTTCTGAGAAACCTGGTCCTGCGTCAGAGCCGGACGCAGGACGATCTGATGGTCAATATCGTGACCTCGTCCCATGATGCGGTCCTGATGGCCGAATACCGGGACAGGCTTCTCGAAGCCATGCCCGGGCAGAAGATGACCATCGTCAACAACGTCACGTCCAGGAGAAACACTGTGGCGGTCGGCGAAAGCGAATATCCTGTTTATGGAAGCGGGTTCATCGAGGAAAGACTCTGCGACCTGCGTTTCAGGATTTCGGCAAACTCTTTCTTTCAGACAAACACCCTGCAGGCGGAAGTGCTCTACGACGGCATCATGAAGATGGCGGGTCTTGGACAGGACGAGACGGTCTACGATCTCTACTGTGGTACAGGAACCATCACTCTGTACCTCGCCAGACGCTGCCTGCGTTCGATAGGTCTGGAGATCGTTGAAAGCTCGATTGCCGACGCACGGGAAAATGCCCGAAGGAACGGTATCGGCAATGCCTGTTTCTACCAGGCCGACCTCAAGGATTTTCACACCCTGCTCGGTATGCTTGACGAGTTCGGGCCTCCCTCGGTTATCGTTACCGACCCTCCGAGAGCCGGCATGCATCCGAAGGCGCTCCAGACGATGGTGCGCCTCCGGCCGGAGAAGATCGTTTACGTCTGTTGCAATCCGGCGAATCTGGCCAGGGACGGCAAGGAGATCTGCGCACAGGATTACAGGCTCGATGAGGTGCAGCCGGTCGACATGTTTCCGCACACCAGTCATGTGGAGACGCTGGCGAGTTTCAGCAGGACTGCCTAGGGAGGCAGCCCCCGGCCGGCAGGGATGTTTTCAGGACTTCTCTTCTTCGATGATTTCGGCGTACGGCATGCCAGAACGCTCCCATTCGAGGAATTTCTCGAGATCGTGGTTGATGGACGAGATGACTGCGGTTATGATGGCCACATCGTCGGCAAACCCTAAAAGCGGAATGAAGTCGGCGATAGCATCGATCGGAGAGACAAAATAGACGAGAGCCCCGGTGACGAGGATGAGGGTCTGCCAGGGGATGTCCTTGTAATCGCGGTTGACATAGCTCCTGATCATTCTTGTGACGGCTTGCAGTTTTTCGGCAATGCTGCCTAACTGTGCCGCGTTTTTTGCCGATGAGGAGCGTTTCAGTGCTGAATCGAGCAGCCTGTTTGTCTTTTCGGGGCTCTTGAGCAGTGATTCAGCCTTTGTCTTCGCATTGCCGAACGCCTTGTTCCAGGTTTTCATCAGTCACGAACGTTTTAAGGGACCATAACGCTACTTCTTTCCTGCCCTGAGAAGTTTCCTTTTTTCTTCAGCGGTCAGCGATTCATAGCCCCTGGTTGAAATCTTGTCGAGAATGGCATCGATCTCACGTTCCGAGACCTCATCATCGCCGGCATCGTGATCTCCTTTGTACAGGGAGGGACCTTTGGTCTTTCCGGAGAGCGGGAACAGCTTTCTGAGCAGCACGCCTGCGGTCCACTCGTTTCGTTTGACGGTGATGTAGATGAATCCGACCAGCATGCCGCCGAGATGGGCAAAATGGGCAATGTTGCTGCCGCTTCCCATGGACTGGCTCCCCAGTCCGGATATGAACTCGATGAATGCATATCCGGCCACAAAATATTTTGCCTTGACGGGGACGAGGAAATAGAGAAAAATATAGCGTTCGGGAAACATCATGCCGAATGCCAGAAGCACGCCGTAGATCGCTCCTGATGCACCGACGGTCGGATAGGGATCGCCAATGGTTGCAAGCAGGTTGAGTCCTGCGGCGCCGAGTCCGCAGACGAAATAGTAGATCGTGAATTGCCGTGTTCCCCAGTAGTTCTCGATCTCCGCTCCGAATATCCAGAGCGCGAACATGTTGAAAAAGAGATGGGCGAAGCCGCCATGGAGAAACATGTAGGTCAGCGGTTGCCAGATCTGAAAGCCGGCACCTCCGGTATTATCGGAAGCAACAGGCCACAGTGCCCCGAGCGTTGTAAGCATGCCTCCCAGAGGCGAAGCCTGGAAAAGAAACACCGCGACATTGGCGATGATGATCGTTTTGATAGCCGGCGGCATTACCTGGAATCCGACGGGGCTGTATGGCTGGTCGTGATAGCTCATGAAATTGCTCGTGTTCTGCAATCGATTGGGTTCGTGCGAACCGGAGCGCCGCCGTAACGGCGGCATGTCCGGCTTCGCTCAGTCGTTGAGTGCCGCAATGCCGGGCAGGGTCTTGCCTTCAAGAAATTCAAGGCTGGCACCTCCTCCGGTGGAGACATGCGTTACCGCCGAGGCAAGCCCTGCTTTCGCAATGGCAGCAGCCGAGTCTCCTCCGCCGATGATGGTGATTGCACCATTCGAGGTGGTCTCTGCAAGGGCACGAGCCATTGCAAAGGTCCCTTCGGCAAACCGGTCGATCTCGAATACGCCCATGGGTCCGTTCCAGAGTACGGTTTTAGCGGCAAGGATTTCACCGGAATAGGTCTTGATGGTTTCCGGCCCTATATCGACACCGATCATTCCTTCGGAGATGCTGTCGACCGGTTCGATACGGGAGGAGGCGTCGGCTGAGATTTCGCTGGCCACGACCACGTCTGCCGGCAAGAGGAGGCGGACGCCTTTCTCCTTCGCCTTCCGGATCAGCGACAGTGCGAGGTCAAGCTTGTTCTCTTCAACAAGGGAATTGCCGATCCGGTAACCCTGTGCCTTGAAAAAGGTGAAGATCATGGCTCCCCCGACAAGGACGGTGTCCACCTTGTTGAAGAGATTCTCAAGGACGTCGATCTTTCCGGATATTTTCGAACCGCCGAGGATGGCGACAAAGGGCCTCCGGGGATGTTCCAGGGCCATGCCGAGGTATCTCAGCTCCTTTTCCATGAGATGTCCTGCAACAGCGGTCTGCACGTAATGGGTTATACCTTCTGTCGATGCATGTGCCCGGTGGGCAGTGCCGAAGGCATCGTTGACATAAATCTCTCCGAGCGATGCGAGCTCACGGGCAAAATCAGGGTCGTTTGCTTCTTCCTGGGCATGAAAACGGAGATTTTCAAGCATCATGATCTCGCCGTCCTGCAGGGCGAGAACCTGCTGCATGACCTCGTTGCCGATACAGTCTCTGGCCATGGTCACATCGCAGTCAAGCAATTCGGAAAGTCTTTTCGCAGCAGGTGCAAGCGAATACTCGGGATTCACCTTCCCTTTTGGCCGTCCGAGGTGGGACATCAGAATAAGCCGTCCTCCTCCCTCCATCACCTCCCTGATCGACGGCAGTGCTTCAAGGATCCTTTTGTCGTCTGCAATGTTTCTGTCATGGTCAAGCGGCACGTTGAAATCCACACGCATCAAGACTCGTTTTCCCTGCAACGATATGTCGGACAGCGTCTTTTTCTGCATTTCCCTGATGAGATTGGTTGATGGAATGAGATTCCTTTCCTGAAAGAATATACATAATTCGCCGATTGCGGCCAGTTTCCGGCATACCTGAACAGCCGTTTTTTATCTGCCGGTTTCCTGAATGACAGACCTGTATTTTCTGATATTTCTGTCATGTTCCGCGAGGGTTGAGGCAAAAAAGTGCCCGCCTTTTCCTGTAGCAACGAAATACAGATAGCCGGTTTCTGCCGGGTGCAGCACGGCAAGGATGGATGACGGTCCCGGGTTGCAGATCGGGCCTGGAGGAAGTCCGGGCTGTCTGTAGGTGTTGTAGGGCGAATCCACGGCGAGGTCTTTGAAAAAGAGCCGGCGCGCATCTCCTTCAAGGGCATATTGCACGGTCGGATCCGCCTGCAGTTTCATGTTTTTTCGCATGCGGTTCAGATAGACGCTTGCGATGATCGGTTTTTCATGGTCTTCGGGAGTTTCGGCCTCGACAATGGACGCGAGCGTCAGGAGCTGATGTTCGCTGAAGCCTTTTGCGATTGTCTTGTCACGGAGGCTGTCCGAGTAGAATTTCCTGAATTGTCCTACAAGAAAGCGGATGACCTCTTCCGGACGGCTGGACCATGCGAAATTGTAGGTTCCGGGGAACAGGTACCCTTCGGTGCTTGCTGCTCCGATCTGCAGGCTGGCCAGGAGTTCCCTGCTGCCCGATGCTTTCATGAAGGCAGCAGAATCGATATCGAGGTTTTCAGCAATGATTTCCGCAATTTTTCTCTGTTCTATCCCGTTCGGGATCATGATTCTGACCTCATCCTGGGGATGGGTATGGAGATAGTGCAGAAGCTGGTAATTTGACAGGCCATGGGGAAGCAGGTATCTTCCCGGCTTGATCTTGTGCAGGTCCGGAAAGACGGCTCCGGTCAGGAGTACCGGCCAGCGGGATCTGATCACGCCGGCATCAAGCAGCCTGCCGACGATTTCGCTGAAGCCGTCACCCCGGTGGACGGTGATTGGTGAACGTCGCCTGTCTGATGGAGCTGAATTGATTCCCGGAAGAAACAGAAGAAGAAGCGAAAAGACCAGAAAAACCGCGACAAGAGCGGCTGGAATACGCAAACCGGCGAGGGCGTTCGGGCGGGACATGAAAGGACTCGGCGGTTAGCTGGACGAAAGGCTTTGCTGTTCACTTTTCCAGGCATGCTGGTACAGGCGGGTTTCGTCAATGATGCATCGGTAGATTTTTTCAAGGGTATGGGCGACCAGTGCGGATTCGGCATGGTTCAGGACGTTGCTGAGAACCTCCTTTTCCCGTTCAGGCTGAAGGACGTTTTCGCCGATATGCGCTTTTACGGCGCTGATATTCTGGGCGCACGCAAGCCGTTGACAGAGGAGAGAAGAGAGCTGCCGGTCGATGGCGTCGATTTTATTTCTCCATTGCTCAAGCTCACGCCAGTAATCGGTGTTATTGGCACTGCTGTCGGACATCATGCGGTCGTCTGTTAAGAGTGAACCCGGAAATCACTGCTATAAGTATAAGAAATTGTTGGTGAATGTGTCGATCATTTTTCCGGATCGAAGAGGGCTCTCCAGTACATGATCTCTCGCCGGTCGAGGGCAGTTTCATGGTTTTTTCCCGAATGATCCCGTTCTCCGTACTTTTTTCCCTGCTTTTCCTGCCGGAACCCGCATCCGCTTCTGCCGAGTTCCTCTGCAAATGATTCGGAGCTCATCCATCCGGCTCCGAATGCGCTGACGAACTGGCGGATTTCACGGTCCGAGCTGACGACGGTTGTCATGCAGGCTTTAGAGGCTTTTTCCCGGACATGATCGATGATCCACTGGTCTGCACTTGTTCCGGAGCCTGGAAAAACCGTATCGATGCGCCCGCTCCGGAATGAGCTGCCGCGGACGGTCCCGCCGTCGTAGACAACGGTTCCATGAAGTCGCCGTTTTTGCAGGTACTTCGAAAGGGCCGCCTCCGTCTGTTCCCGCAGATCACTGAGCAGGCAGGCGTTCTCCGGGTGAAAAAGCCTGTAGATGAGGTTGTAGCCGTCTATGATGATTTCCCTGTGAGTTTCCTGCATTGCATGATCCTGTTTTCTTAAGCTTCCCGTTGAAGATATAGCGAATAATTTTTTTAGAAAATCCTTTTTTATACATTTAAAGTGGGAAAAAGTGGGAAAAAATGGTATAGCTATGCCGGGTTTTATTGGCCAGGAAAGGCATTCTATCGATGAGAAAGGGCGGTTGCTGATTCCGGCCCGTTTCCGCAGAAGGCTCCTTTGCCGGGAGAGGGGAGCGGAAAATGTGCCCGTTCGGCAGGAGGCGGTTTTCTACGTCATGAAGGCAGACGACGGTTCCCTTGAGCTTTACGAGCCTGAAATCTGGAACGAAAAGGAAAAGCAGCTGCTTAAGCTTTCCGATTTCAATCCTGAGGAAAGGCTTCTGACAACCATGATTTATGCCAGACTTGAATATGCAGAGCTTGACAGGTCAGGCAGAATAGCTCTGTCAAGGGACTTGCTTGCCCACACGGGAATAACCAGGGAGGCTGTCATTATCGGTGCCAACACCAAAATGATCATATGGGAGCCTGAAAGGCTTTCAAGGCTGCTTGAGGAAAGCGCCGGCAGGTTTTCCCTGCTTGCGGGCAGGTACGTATGACTCCGGGGACCTCTCGGGTATATCACGAGCCGGTTATGGCCCGGCAGGTTACGGAGCTGCTTGTGCGTGGTCCCGGACTTTATGTGGACGGCACGCTTGGCGGTGGTGGTCATGCACGAATACTGCTCGAAAGAATGCATGATGCCGGATACGGCGGACAATCGTTTCTTATCGGTATTGATCAGGATCCTTGCGCACTCGATGCTGCAGAAAAAAAACTCGGATCCCTGACAGAAAAGGCAATGCTGGTAAGAGGGAATTTCGGCGATATCGGCAGTCTGGTGAAGAGTGCCCGGAAGGGGGATCTGCTGCAGATGCCGGTCGTGGGGATTCTTCTGGATCTCGGTGTTTCTTCGTTTCAGATTGATTCCCCCGAACGCGGATTCAGTTATCTGAAGGATGGACCGCTTGATATGAGAATGAGTGCTGATACCGGCATTTCCGCGGCAGATATTGTCAATGGTTACCAGGAGGGTGAGCTGGCGCGCCTTTTTCTGCAATACGGCGAGGAGCCTCTCGGAAAAAGAATCGCAAGGGCGATTGTTGCCGCCAGATCGACACAGGGTCGCATTGCCACTACCGGGGAGCTTTCGGCGATTGTCAGAAGAGTGCAGCTCAGGAATGACCTGGTAATAAAAACGCTGGCAAGAATTTTTCAGGCGTTGAGGATTGCCGTGAACGATGAGCTCGGGGTTTTGCGCAAGGTACTGGAAGACGGGCTTGCATTGCTGGCAAAAGGGGGCAGGATGGCCGTGATCAGTTACCATTCTCTCGAAGACAGGATCGTCAAGCGTTTTTTTGCACAGAAGGCACAGGATGACTGGGGGCCGAAAGGTCTGGCGCTGAGGACTCCTCTGCACAGTGCAGCTGCTTTTCTGGTGACGAAAAAACCGGTGCTGGCTTTCGACGAAGAAATCAGGCTCAATCCGAGAGCGCGGAGCGCAAGATTGAGGGTTATTGAAAAACGGTAGAAGGAGGTGGAGGGTGAGGTCCGAAAAATCGGTTTCATCGGCCGTGTCGGAATTTACCGGTCATGTCAGGAAACTGTCTGAAAACAGCGGATCTGATTCCGCGTCCGCCGCTGAATTAAGTTCTGTCGATGCAGCGGAACCCTCTTACCGTCCATCCTCAAGGCCTTCTCTGGAGCTTGAAAACGGGCACGGCGCCCGGAAATCAGGAGAGGCCATGCCTGGCGTATTCGATATTGCCGCTATCCTGCGCCTGAGGACTTTCTTGTACCTTATCGCCGGCACGGCGCTTCTGCTGTTTCAGATTCACAATACACTTACCATCAAGACGCTGTCGCGTCAGAACGAGCAGCTTCGTGAGCAGCTCCGGATAAGCACCAGCATCAGTACGGCGCAGAGTCTGAAAGTCAATGAACTGCAGAGTATCCATAACATTTCCGAGCAGGCGCTTTCTCTCGGATTGAGTTCCTCGGCAGTCCCTCCTGTGGAACTGGCTCCTCAACAAACGGATAACAGGCGGTGATTTCATGAACGAGCGTTCTCCTGACGAAAGCCGAAAGAACGCCTGCGACAGGGAATTCGGCATGCGCCTTGGAATTCTTGGCATGGTGATCGCCGTTTTTTTTCTGGCTATCGTGTTCAAGCTGCTCAGCATCCAGGTCATCAACGTTCAGCGGTACAAGGTGAAGGCGAGCCGCCAGTATGAGATCGTTGTTACCGAAAAGGCTCGTCGGGGGAGGATTTTCGACAGGCATGGCCGTCAGCTGGCTGAAAGCATCGAGAGCATTTCCTTTTACGCGGATCCATTTCACGTCAGGAATCCTCATGAAGTCGCCGAGGTTTTTGCGGGCCGATTCGGCAAAAACAAGCGGTTCTATCTGAAGCTTCTCAACAGAAAAAAACGGTTCATATGGCTCGAACGGAACATTCCCGTCATCAGGGCCAGGGTGCTCATGGCGCGCAAGATGCCCGGTGTCGGATTCAGGCGGGAGCAGCAGCGTTATTACCTCAACATCGCATCGCAGGTCATCGGTTTTACCGACAGGGACAATTCGGGAATAAGCGGGCTCGAATGCCAGTTCAACAACGAGCTCAAGGGGCGTGACGGAATAAGGATTTTTCAGCGTTCCGCAACGGGAGAAAGCTATCCTTCGCCGGATGCCGAACAGATCGATCCGGTGAGCGGCAACGATGTCGAACTGACTATCGATGCGGATATCCAGGGCATTGTCGAGGAGGAAATACGGCTGGCGGTGGCCGCTGTGAATGCAAAGGCGGCGGTCGGCATCGTCATCGATGTCCGTTCGGGAGAGATTCTTGCCATGGCGAATTACCCCGCATTCGACATGAATCAGCGCGAATCGCTCAACAGCCAGCAGACCCGCAACAGGGCGGTGACCGACATGTTCGAGCCGGGATCGACGTTCAAGATCGTCATGGCGGCGGCGGCTACCGAGGCGCTGAAATGGAAGGCGGAAGACACTGTCTTTGCCCATAACGGGGTACTGCAGCTCTATGATAGGCGCATCTACGATCATGAAGCTTTCGGCAGGATTACCTTCAGGGAGGCCATCATGCATTCGAGCAACATCATTGCGGCGACAACTGCCATGAAAGCCGGCGCCCAGACTTTCCACCATTACGCAAAAAGCCTGGGATTCGGGAAAAAGACCGGCGTGGGGCTGCTTGGTGAGGCTGCAGGCAGGCTCAAGGAAATCCGCTCCTGGGACAGGACAACGCTTCCCTGGATGGGCTACGGGTATCAGGTCATGGCAACCCCGCTTCAGGTACTGCAGGCCTACGCAGCGGTTGCCAATGACGGGGTGCTTATGCGTCCGTATATCGTCAAACGGGTTGTCGACCGGGAAGGACGCACGGAAAGGGAATTCGTTCCTGAAAAACACGGGATCGCTGTGCAGCCCGAGACCGCCCGTTATCTTGCAAAAGAGTATTTCCGGCAGGTGGTGGAAAACGGTACCGGCAAGTCCGCCGCCGTCGAAGGTATTCCTGTGGCAGGAAAGACGGGAACTGCTCAGAAATTCAGCGGCAGCTACCAGGGGAACAGAAAGTACCTCTCATCGTTTGTCGGATTTTTTCCGGTGGAGAATCCCCAGTTTGCTGCAATTGTCGTTGTTGATGAGCCGCAAACAGCGTATTATGCAGCGGCAGTTGCCGCTCCTGTATTTTCGAAGATCTGCGGCAGGATCGTTGCCTGCTCGAGGGATGTTCAGCAGCGATTGGCCATGCGTTCGGCAGAGCAGATGAAACTCGACAGCATCAGCACCGTTGCTGTTCCCGAGCTGAGAGGGCTGACCGGGCGGGAGGCCGGGCGGTTGCTGAAATGGAGCAATCTCGGCATGGACTGCAGCGGAAAGGTTGAGGGGATTGTAGTCCGGCAGGAGCTTCCTGCAGGAACGAAAGTGGAAAAAGAAAGAAAGGTAAGGGTGACAACAGCGCAAAAGATGCTGAAAGGCTGATGAAAAAACAGATCATGGAAAAGGGCCGATGGTTCAGCTGAGGGAGGTGCTCGACAGGATCGAGCATTGCGGCCTCCGGGGCGAGATCGAGCCCGGTCCCGGTCAGGACATCGGCATGGTGACCTGTGATTCCCGTGAGGCGGCATCCGGAGCTCTCTTTGTGGCAATAAGGGGATACAGGACGGACGGGCATCGCTACATCGATGCCGCCATCGATGCCGGAGTATCGGTGGTGGTCTGCGAGGAATTTCCGGATCTGTGCAGGCCCGGCTGCGTCTATATCAGGGTCGCCGATGCCCGGAAGGCGCTCGCCGAAGCTTCGAGGGCCGTTTACGGTGACGCTTCCGACAGGCTCATGCTCATCGGGGTGACCGGTACGAACGGAAAAACAACCACTGCGCGCCTGATCACGGCAATGCTCAACTCATGCGGGATTCCCGCCGGCTACATCGGGACCGGCCTCTGCAGGATCGGAGACCGGGATATCGAGATAGACCGGACCACTCCTGAAGCTCCGGGGCTGCATTCATTGTTCCGCCAGATGGTGGATTCCGGATGCAGAGCCGCTGTCATGGAGGTCTCGTCACATTCACTGGTGCTGAAACGGGTTCATGGCATCATGTTTCACGCCGGGATATTTACCAACCTGTCTCCAGAGCATCTTGATTTTCACGATTCCATGTCCGCATATGCAGAAGCCAAAAAGAAAATGTTCAGCCAGCTCCGTCCCGACGGGATTGCAGTGGTCAATGCCGACGATCCGGCTGCTTTTTTCATGGTTGAGCATCTTCCTTCCGATCGGGTATACTGCTGCAGTCTCGCTGATCGGGCATCCGGCTGTCCGCCCGGGAACCGGTTTGAAGCTGAGATTGCCGAGACGTCGGTCGGCGGCAGCAGAGCGCTTTTCATGCATGACGGCAGGACTGTTCCGGTATTTGTCGGCCTTCCGGGACGTTTCAATGTCATGAATGCGCTTGAAGCTTTTGCCTTGGGGATTGGCCTCGGCATAGGAGCCCCGGCGGCATCTGCCGCTTTGGCCGGAGAAATCAGGATAGACGGCCGGATGGAGCGGATATGGGACCGTGGGGGGAAACGGTGTGCCGTTGTCGACTATGCCCATACGCCGGACGCCCTGAAGAAAACGCTTGAAACCCTCAGGCAGGTCAAGCCGAAAGATGGAAGGCTTCTTGTCGTTTTCGGATGCGGTGGAAACCGCGACAGATCGAAACGCCCCGAAATGGGCCGGATCGCCTCTGAATATGCGGATTGTGTCATCCTTACATCTGACAATCCCAGGGATGAAGATCCTGAACGGATTCTTGACGAGATCGAGCGGGGAGTGACCGCGACAGCGTACCGAAGGATATCTGACCGGGAAGAGGCTATCCGTGCGGCGGTCCGGGAACTTGTGCCGGGAGATCTGCTCCTTGTTGCGGGGAAAGGCCATGAGACCTACCAGGAGATCGCCGGAGAAAAGCGCTTCTTTTCGGACCGGCATGTTCTGGAGGAGTGTTTTCTGCTTCCGGTCACGGGAACAGTGCAGCAGGAGGGGGTATGAAAGGAGTTCTCCTGTATCGCGATTTTCTTCTCGCAGGTCAGATCGTTGCCGAGGGGACAGGAGAGGCCTACCTTCTTCGCGATCCTTCCGTGGTGATCGATTCCCGCGAGGTCAGAGGAGGGGAGGTGTTTGTTGCCTTGCCGGGAGAGAGAACCGACGGACATCGCTATGTGGGAGAGGTATTCGAGAAGGGGGCTGCCTGGGCGGTGGTCAGTCGGGCATGGTTTGACAGGTACGGTGCAGAGTACAGCAGTCAATCCCGGCGCTTCCTGGTGGCAGACGATACGCTGGTCGCCCTTCAGCAGCTGGCGTTGTCATACCGGAAGGGGTTTTCCGTTCCGGTTGTCGCAGTCGGCGGCAGCAACGGGAAAACCTCCACCAAGGAACTGATCGCTTCGGTGCTTTCGGTCGGCTATTCTGTTCACATGAGTCAGGGCAACCGCAACAACCACATCGGCGTTCCTCTGACCCTTCTTCAGATGCGGCACGAGACCGGAATCGCGGTTATCGAAATGGGCATCAATCATCCCGGGGAGATGTCGCTTCTCGCTGAGCTTGCACAGCCGACGCACGGTCTTCTGACCAATATCGGGCATGAACATCTTGAGTTTTTCAAGGACCTTGACGGGGTTGCCGCAGCGGAAACCGAGCTGTTCAGCCATCTGCAGATGCATGGCGGCATGGCATTCGTGAACGCCGACGATCCCAGGCTCGAAACTGCCGGCAAGGAGCTTGACCGCAGGATCTTTTACGGAACGAGGGATGACGGCCGCAATTGCTTGTGGGCCGAGAGGATTGTGCTGGACAGGGTAGGCAGGGTTTCATTTTCGCTTTGCTCTTCAGACGGCCGCGTTCCGGTCTCGCTGGATTTTATCGGACGGCACAATATCATCAATGCGCTTGCGGCGGCTTCCGTGGGAGTCCATTTCGGTCTTTCCGTCACCAGCATAAAATCGGGACTGGAGTCTCTTCATCCGCCTGCAGGGTGGAAACGGATGGAGTTGCTTGAAAGAGGCGGGATTGTCATTCTGAACGATACCTATAACGCAAATCCCGATTCGGTCAGGTACGCACTTGACACGCTTGCCTCTTTGCCTTCCGCTTCAAGAAAAATAGCGGTTCTGGGCGATATGCTGGAGCTCGGTCGAACTTCGGCGGAAGAACATGAAAAAATCGGCAGGTATCTTCAGAAGATACCGATCGATGCGGTCTGTACCTTCGGCGATATGTCGAGGCTCTGCTGCCGGCATGCCGGAAAACGGTGTCTTGGACATTTCGAGGACATGGAAAGTCTGACGGATGTTCTTGCAGGCATGATTCAGGATGGGGATGCGGTACTGTTCAAGGCTTCTCGGGGCATGCGTCTTGAAGATGCGGCGGCAGCACTCATGAAGGCAAGAACAAAGGAAGGATCTTAAGTCTTGAGTATGCTTTACTATATCCTGAAATATATCAATGATGTTTTCGACCCTCCGGGGATGGGGGTCATCGAATACCTGACTTTCAGGGCAAGTGCGGCGGCAATCACGGCATTGCTGATTACCCTTCTTGCAGGCCCCAGGTTAATCCGGTTTCTCAAGGCGCGATTTATCGAGCCGATCAAGGAAGAGGCACCGCCGGAACACAGGAAGAAGAAGGATGTGCCCACGATGGGAGGCCTGCTGATCATCTTCGCGGTCGAGGTGTCGGCATTCCTCTGGGCCAGATTCGACGATCCTCACGTCTGGCTGATCATGCTTGCCGTGCTCTGGATGGGCGTCATCGGCTTCATTGACGACTACCGGAAAGTGGTGCTGAAGATCAAGGGCGGGCTGGCTGCACGATACAAGCTGATCGGCCAGATATCCCTTGGCCTGATAATCGGACTGTACACCTGGCTTGACCCTTCCTTTGCCGTTCTTCTTTCGAAAACGTCGGTTCCGTTTTTCAAGAAGCTCACGATCGATTACGGCATTCTCTACATTCCCGTCGTGATATTCATCATTACGGCAGTTTCCAATGCGGTGAATCTGTCCGACGGCCTTGACGGGCTGGCGGCAGGAAGTTCAGCCATTGTTGTCTTTGCGCTCGGAGGGTTCGCCTACCTTGCGGGTAATGCCGTGTATGCCGGTTACCTCAGCATTCCGTTCATTTCAGGTGCGGGGGAGATTGCCATCGTCAGCATGGCCATCGTCATGGCCTGTGTCGGGTTTCTGTGGTTCAACTCGAATCCTGCCGAGCTTTTCATGGGAGATACCGGATCGCTCGCCATCGGCAGCGCGATCGCAGTCATTGCCCTTTTGATCAAGCAGGAGCTCCTGCTTCCCGTTCTTGCAGGTATTTTCTTTCTTGAAACCCTGTCGGTATCGCTGCAGGTCGCGTATTTCAAGCTCACCAAAATGCGTTTCGGGGAAGGGCGGAGGATTTTTCTCATGGCACCCCTGCACCATCATTTTCAGATGAAAGGGTGGCCTGAACAGAAAATTGTCATCAGATTCTGGATTCTGACCATTCTGTTTTTTCTGACGAGCCTGATGACCTTAAAACTCAGATAAGGTGGAGAGGAACGAGCTGAAAGGGAAAAAAGTGTCGGTTATCGGAGCCGGCAGAAGCGGGATTGCTGCAGCATTGCTGCTTTCGCGCAAGGGCGCGGAGCCTTTTCTGAGCGACCATGCAGGCATCTCCGAAGAAGAACTCGACGGTCTCCGTTCACAGGGGATTCCTTTCGAGCAGGGGGGGCATTCACCCAGGGTGCACGATGCCGATCTCTGCATCGTGAGTCCCGGAGTTCCGCTCAATGTACCGGTTGTCAGGACAATGGAGGAGAGGGGTGTCCCGGTATACAGCGAAGTTGAACTTGCAAGCTGGTTCTGCACGGCAAGGATCATAGCCATCACGGGAACCGACGGAAAAACAACAACCACGACCCTGATACACCGGATATGTGAAACTGACGGCAGGGCTGCCGGATACCGGGCATACGCTGTCGGCAACATCGGGGTGCCCTTTTCCTCGAAGGTGCTTGAAATGGCCCCGGCCGATGTCGCAGTGCTTGAGCTCAGCAGTTACCAGCTCGAGCGCAGCGAGACCTTCAGGCCGGATATTGCGGTCATGACCAACATTACGCCCGACCATCTCGACAGGTATGGCGGAGACATCCAGAACTATGCCCGTGCGAAGTTCAGGATTTATGCCAATCAGGAGAGCTGGGATACCCTGGTATACAATCATGACGATCCGTTTCTCCGTCAGCATTTTTCCGACGAACGGGTCTGTCCGTCCAGGCTTGTGCCGTTCGGCATCCATCTTGATCCGGAAAAAACGAACGGGTCTGTTTTCCTGGAGGACGGTCTGATCATGTCGTCAGTCGGCGGCAGCCGGAAGGAAGTTGCCGGAATCGATGAAATCATGAAAAGAAGCTTCCGGGGCGATCACAATCTGTCCAATGCGCTCGCGTCATCAGCCGCGGCAGTTGCCGCCGGGATTGCGCCCTCTGCAATCAGGGAGGCGCTGCTGGATTTCCGGGGGGTTGAGCACAGGCAGGAATTTGCCGGCAATGCAGGGGGGCTCGAATGGATCAATGATTCGAAGGCCACCAATCTCAACGCAATGCGCCAGGCATTGCTGGCGACTCCCGGACAAGTCGTGCTGATCGCCGGAGGACGGGACAAAGGAAACGATTACCGGCTCATCACCGATCTGGTCCTCACGAAAGTGACCTGCATTATCGCTATCGGAGAATCGAAAATGAACATTGCAAAGGCTTTTGACGGCATCGTCAGCGTCAGGACGGCGGGGTCCCTTGCCGAAGCTGTCAGTCTGGCCCGCTCGATCGGCAGTACAGGCCAGAGCGTGCTGTTTTCTCCCGGATGTGCCAGCTTTGACATGTTCACCAATTACGAGGAAAGGGGAAAGCTCTTCAAGCAACTTGTCAGGGAACTCGACTCATGTTGAACCAGCCCGTATCGCCGGCAGCGTTTTCCGGGGACCCGCCTGACCTGAGCCTGCCGACCCGCGGCGAAAGCATTGCAGGCAAGCTGCTTCTGCTGGTTGTCACCCTTCTCATGTGCATCGGTGTGCTGGTGGTGTACAGCAGCGGGGCGGGATGGGCTGAAAAGAAGTTTTCCGATCCCGAGTACTTTCTCTGGCGACAGCTTACGTTTGCAGTGATCGGTATGGCGGTCGTCGTTCTTTTTGCCAATATCGACTATCATGTTTTCAGGAAGATCAGCAAGATCCTGCTATTTCTGAGCATGGCGTTTCTGCTGGCGCTTCTGGTCTTCAAGATCATCGGCATGATCAAGGGGGCTGCAAGATGGATAGGGTTCGGTCCGTTCAGGTTCCAGGCCTCGGACCTTGCGAAATATGCCATCATCTTCCATTTTTCACGCCTTCTCAGTGAAAAGCAGCCGTACATCAAGGACCTGAAGGACAGCTACTACCCGCTTCTTGTACTTTTGATGACGGTGGTGGTTCTTGTCGCCCTCGAACCGAACTTCAGTACGGCGGCACTCATCGCGCTCATCGGATTCAGCCTGATGTTTATCGGTGGTGTCAGCATCCGGCACCTGATTGTTACGGCGGTCCCCGTGATCATTGTCGCCGCGGCATTCGCTGTGGCCGCCCCCTACCGGATGGCCCGCCTGATGTCGTTTTTCGGCGGCGATGAAAAGCATCTGAGCTATCAGGTCCGCCAGGCGCTGCTCGGGCTGGGCAACGGCGGACTGCTGGGGCTCGGCATCGGGGCCAGCAAGCAACGGGAGCTCTATCTGCCCCTGTCCTACAACGATTTCGTCTTCGTGGTCATCGGCGAGGAATACGGCTTCATCGGTGCGCTGGTCGTACTGCTTCTCTTTGCGGGTTTTTTTGTCTGTGGCATCATCATTGCGAAGCATGCACCCGACAATTTCGGCAGGTATGTGGCTTCAGGGATAACGATCGCCATTGTCCTGTTCGCGTTCATCAATATCGCGGTTTCAAGCCACCTGCTTCCCACGACGGGAGTCGCACTGCCGTTCATCAGTTACGGAGGCACGGCGCTTCTGTTCAATTCGCTTGGTGTAGGCATTCTGGTCAACATTTCACGGTACAAGAAACGGGAGCTTGCCCAGACCCGATTACAGGGGAATAACCCGCAGGAGCAGGGAGGGGACGCGAGATGAACATCCTGTTTGCCGGAGGCGGAACCGGCGGTCATCTCTATCCGGCAGTCGCCATGGCGGCAGAGCTGCTCAAGGCGTCCCCGGGAACATCGGTCTCGTTTGCCGGGACGCCGAACGGCATAGAGGCGTCCGAAATTCCCCGTCTGGGGTACCGGCTGCATCTGCTGGCGGCGAGGGGGCTGAAGAGGGGGAAGACAGTTGGCGCCGTGTTTGGCAATCTGGGCGTTCTTGCCGACTTCGTCAGGGCTGTATTCCATGCGGCGGCAATCCTCGGCAGAGAGTCCCCTGATGTCGTTGTCGGCACCGGGGGTTTCGTGAGTGCCCCGGTTCTCCTTGCCGCCCAGTTGCAGGGCAGGAAGACCCTGATCCAGGAGCAGAACGCTTTTCCGGGTGTGACGACAAGGCTGCTTTCGGTATTGGCAACCGAGATTCATCTTTCGTTTGAAGAGAGCCGAAGGTTCATCTGGAGAAAGCGGGGCGTTTTTGTGACAGGAAACCCCGCAAGGGGCTTTGCCCCCGAGGATGCCGGCATTTCCCGCACCCGTTTCGGCCTGTCGGGGGAGCTGCCGACGCTGCTGGTTTTCGGCGGGAGCAGGGGCGCCCGTTCCATCAACGATGCCTTTCTCCGGTTTTCCGGTCAACTGGCCGGAAAGGTGAATCTCATCTGGCAGACGGGCAGCCTTGATTATCAGAGGATACGCGATCAGGTTTCTCCTTCGGAGACGATCTGGCTTGGGCCCTATATCGAAGAGATGGGCACAGCCTATGCGGCGGCTGATCTTGTCGTCTGCAGGGCAGGGGCGTCAACCATTGCGGAACTGACCAATCTCGGAAAAGCATCGCTGCTGGTGCCATATCCCCATGCAACAGGAGACCATCAGCGGCGAAACGCCGAAGCGCTGGTCAGGAAGGGGGCTGCCGTCATGACAGACGACACCCAGGTCGGGTCCGGGCAAACCCTTGAGACTGTTTTCAGGCTTCTCGGAGAGCGCCGCGAACGTGAACGCATGGGTGCTGCAAGCAGGAGTCAGGGGCATCCGGAGGCAGCGGCAAGGCTCGCATCGAGAATCATGGCATTATCCAAACTGTAATGAACCGGAATCGATGGAATTAGGGAAAACGAAAAACGTTCACATTGTCGGGATCGGTGGCGCAGGAATGAGCGCGATCGCGGAACTGCTGCTGAAATACGGATTCGGTGTTTCCGGATCGGACCTCTCATCCGGCGAGGTGATAGAAAAGCTCCGTGAGCATGGTGCCGTCATTTCGATCGGGCATCATGCCGAGAATGTCGGATCGAGCGATGTCGTGGTGTATTCTTCAGCCATCCGTCCGGAAAGCAACAGTGAAATCCTTGCGGCCGAGAAACTGGGCATTCCCGTGATCAAGAGAGACGAGATGCTCGGGGAGCTTATGCGCTACAAATACGGAATCTGTGTTTCCGGAACTCATGGAAAGACTACGACGACCGCCATGGTCGCAACCATGCTGATCGATTCGGGAGAGTCCCCGACCGTGATGATCGGGGGTGTTTCCGACTATCTGAAAGGCAGTACCGTCGTGGGAGAAGGAAAATACATGGTGATCGAGGCCGACGAGTATGACCGCGCCTTTCTGAAGCTGACGCCGACGATTGCGGTTGTCAACAGCCTTGAGTCCGAACATATGGATACGTACGGGACAATGGATGAACTGCGCCTGAGTTTTGTGCAGTTTGCAAACAAGGTGCCTTTTTACGGCAGGGTCATCTGCTGCGTCGACTGGCCCGAGATCCGAAGGATCATTCCTCTCCTGAACAGACGGTATACGACGTTCGGTATCGAGGAGCCTGCGGACGTGATGGCCTCTGATATGGTGCTCGAACAGGCGACAAGCAGGTTTACGGTTCATGCTTTTGGCCGGGCCTTCCACAACGTCAGGATCAATGTCCCGGGCATCCACAATGTGCTCAATGCCCTTGCAGCCTTTTCGGCCGGACTGGAACTCGGTCTTCCTGCCGACAGGATCATCGCGGGACTGGAAAGATACAGCGGTATGCGTCGGAGGTTTCAGATCAGGTGTGAATCTCCCGGCGGAGCGCTCGTCATCGATGATTACGCGCATCATCCCTCGGAAGTGAAGGCCACCGTGCGGGCAGCCAAAGAAGGATGGAAAGAGCACAGGATAATTGCGGTCTTGCAGCCCCATCTTTTTTCACGGACAGCTGAATTTTCCCATGAATTCGGCTGGGCGCTCTCGCGGGCGGACATCGTCTATGTCACCGATATCTACCCTTCAAGGGAGAAGGCATCTCAGTATCCTGGCGTGACCGGAGCCCTGGTTGCCGAGGCGACAAGAAAAGCCGGCGGTAAGCAGGTTTCCTTTGTTGCCGATCAACAGCAGCTGCTTGATGAACTGGAGCCGTTCTCCTCGGGCAGGAATCTGCTCCTTTTCATGGGAGCCGGCGACATTACCCATGTTGCGGCAAGGCTGGCTGCAAGTTACCGGAATACGACCCATCAGGAGCATTGACTGCGTCATGATTTCGACAGAAGAGATTTTCCGCATCATCAGGGGCCAGGTGGCGGTTGCCGAGCCCCTGGCGCCCTATACCGGCCTGAAGATCGGCGGTCTTGCAGATTTTCTGGTCAAACCGGCAGACCGTGCCAATCTCTGCAAGGCGGTCCGTTTTTTCGATGCTCGCGGGCTGCCATATTTTATCCTTGGAAAGGGAACCGGCGTTCTTGTCCATGACAGCGGATTCAGGGGGGCCGTCATCGCAACCCAGTATCTCGACCGCTACTCGATAGATCATGAAGCCGTCGAGGCTGAAGCGGGCGTTCCGCTTTCCGTTCTGGCGGAAAAAACATTTCAGGGTTTCCTGGGAGGTCTTGAGCTGCTCCAGGGAATTCCCGGAACGGTCGGAGGCGCGTTGTACATGAATGCTGAAGCGTTCGGTCAGGAGATATCCGAACGGCTTGAATGGGTAGACGTCATGAGGAATGGCAGGGTCAGGCGGCTGAAAAAGGAGTCCGTTCCTTTCGGTTGCCGGCCTTCGGGCCTCCGGAACGATGTGATCCTTCGTGCAGGATTCCGTCTCCAGAAACTTACCGTGCGGGAAAAGCAGCAGCGGGCGCTTTCGAGAGCTGATGCCCTGGAACGGCGCACCCCTGCGCTGGCGGAAGGGATTTCCAATGCGGGAAGTATCTTCAGGAATCCCCTGAACGGTCCCTCCGGTCAGCGAGGGATGTCGGCAGGTGCGCTTATGGACGAATGCGGCCTCAGGGGAAAACGTTACGGGGGCGCATCGGTTTCAGAAACACATGCCAATATTATCGTCAATAACGGAGGGGCGTCGTCCGGCGATGTTCTTGAGCTCATCAGATTCGCCAGAGGAGAGGTGCATTCAAGGCATGGCATAGCCCTCGATCTTGAAATAACCCTTGTCGGCTATCAAATGAAGGGGTGCGATGGGCGGTTTTATCCGGGAAAATGAACCTGACAGCGGTTCGCTTCGGGAAAGGGGCGGCAAAGTCGTTCCTGAAGAGGCGGCTTTGCCGGAAGGACGGCGCTTCCTGGGCGGCAAGGTTCTGAGCCTGATCAGCTCCTGGCCGGTCGTGACAGCAGCGCTGCTGCTCATCGGTATGGTTGCTCTTGCCGTCTATGCCGGCCGCTGGAAAAAAAGCGTTGTGGTCAAGGACATCGTGATCAGCGGGACCTCCCTGGTTTCCGGACAGGAGATTGCAAGCACTCTTCGTGGCTACAGAGGGAAAAAGCTTGAAGAGGTCAGTACCGAAGAGATCACCAGGAAGCTGGCGCTTCAGCCCTATATCCGCGACATGCTGGTCAGCAAGGAACTGAACGGCATCATCAGGGTTGAGATCTCTGAACGGAGTCCCGAGGCTGTTACCGTTTTCCAGGGACGGGAGATGATCATTGATTCCGACGGGATGCTGCTTCCCGATCCCGGTGTTTCAGCCCGGTTTCACCGTCTTCAGAAGGTGTACGGGATCACACGCGCATTGCCTGCAGGAAGATCGATGTACCGCCTTCTCCGGAAGGATCACCAGGTGCTCGACCAGCTGATCGGGGCTCTTGCCGGATCGGATTATGCGGGGCTTCTGGTAAGGGAAATCCATCTTTCCGGTGATGACCGGACGTGGTTCATGGCCGGGGGATCGTCGATCCGATTTATTATCGGTAATGAAGGCAACTTTAAGGAAAAATTGAAAAAATTCGAGATATTCTGGCAAAAGGTTGTTGCAAAAAAAGGGCTTGATTCGTATGAGTCCGTTGACCTGAGATTCCGCGACCGGGTTTTCGCCAGGGAGTCGGATATCCCGGTCATGCAGCAGAATTCCCCCAGGTGAACATCATGATCACAGAGCCATGCTGAAAAGCAATATCGTTGTCGGACTTGATATCGGAACAACAAAGGTGTGCGTTGTTGTTGCCGAGAAGGACGATGTCGGCAAGCTGAACGTTCTCGGCAAAGGCCGCTCGAATTCCGAAGGACTGCAACGGGCAACGGTGGTCAACATCAACAAGACCGTTGACGCCATCAAGAAAGCAGTTGCAGATGCCGAACGGGAATCTTCCATCAGGATAAAGGGCGTGAATGTCGGTATTTCGGGGGCTCATGTTCACTGTATTTACAGCAACTCGGAAATCAGCGTCAACCAGTCGGGCATTGTCAACGACTCCGACGTCAAGCGCTTTCTTGAAAAGGCGAAGACCAATATCAGGTATCTCGATATCGATCATGAAATCATCCATGTCATTCCTCAGGAATTTATCGTCGACGACCAGGACGGGGTTCTTGATCCCATCGGTATGGCAGGAACCACCATGAGAGGCAGCGCCTATATCGTTGTCGGGCTGCGGACGAAAATCCGGAATATCAAGCAGTGCATTGAAAAGGCCGGCCTTGAGGTCAATGCCATGACGTTCGAGCCGGTTGCATCAGGGCTTGCCGTCATGAAGGAGAGCGAGAAAAAAAGCGGCGTCGCGGTTATCGACATCGGCGGGGGTACGACCGAGGTTGCCATCTACATCGACGGGGCGATCCGGTATTCCGAAGTCATCAAGGTCGCGGCGAACGATGTTACCCATGATGTCGCCTACGGAGTCAAGGCGCTCAACGAAGTGGCAGAGGACCTCAAGATCAGGCATGGCTGCGCCTATGCCCGGGTTCTGAAGCAGGACGAGGATATTCTCATCGAAGGCATTGAAGGCAGGCCTCAGAAATCGTTCCCGAAGAGCTCCCTGACCATGATCATCGAAGCAAGAATGATGGAGATTCTGGAGCTTGCGAGGGATTCGATCAAGCGTTCCGGATATTATGAATATCTGAATGCCGGGGCGATCATTACCGGCGGAGGTTCGCTCCTGCCGGGTACAGAGGAGCTTGCAAGGGATATTCTCGGACTCGACATCCGCACCGGGTATCCCGAAGGGGTGTCAGGTGGCATAAAGGAGGCGATCAATAATCCCATGTATGCCACAGTCATGGGACTTGTCGCGCATTCCCTGCAAAACAACCTGTATCCGGATTACGGCGTTGTGGCGCAGCAGGAGCCTGATCCCGAGTTCGAGCAGGAGCCGGGCGCGGAACCTCTTTCCGATCCGTCTCAGGCGGGAAAGAAACTGGTTGAAAGGCTGAAAAAATTCTGGGACCAGCTGTAAGGCGTAACGAAAAGAGTCAGCAAATCGGGGGAAACAACCATGGCATTTGAACTTGATCCGGGACTGTTTGACAGCGACCAGGGCGGCGTCTGCATCAAGATCGTCGGAGTCGGCGGCTGCGGGGGAAATGCCGTTAACAACATGATCGATCGGAAGATCAGCGGAGCCGAATTCGTGGTTTTCAATACTGACAGACAGGCACTGCTGAATTCAAAGGCGCCTATCAGGGTTCCGATCGGCAAGAAAGCCACCAACGGGCTCGGAGCCGGCGCTGATCCTGCTAAAGGACGGCAGGCTGCCGAGGATGACCGTGAAATCATTGCAACACAGCTTCGCGGCGCCGATCTCGTCTTCATCGCGGCCGGAATGGGCAAGGGTACCGGTACCGGGGCGGCTCCTGTCATCGCCTCCATAGCCCGGAACATGGGGATTCTCACCATTGGCGTCATTACCAGGCCGTTCAATTTCGAAGGTCAGATCAAGGCACGGATTGCGGAGGGAGGGATTGCTGAACTGCGCAAGTATATCGATACCCTGATTCTTGTTGAAAATGAAAAGATCCTGAGCATTGCTGAAGAAGGGGTAAGCGCCACGGAAGCCTACAACATGGCGAACGACGTCCTGTTCAGAGCCGTGAAGGGCATTGCGGATATCATTACCCGCCACGGGCATGTCAATGTCGACTTCGCCGATGTCAGAAGCATCATGCATGGCGCTGGTGATGCCGTCATGGGGTCTGCTGCGGCAGCAGGAGAACGGCGAGCCATGAAAGCGGCATCAGATGCCATCACCAGTCCACTCATGGAAGGCATTTCGGTCAAGGGCGCAAAGGGAGTCCTGGTGAACATTACCGGAGAAGTCACCATGAGGGACATGTCCGATGCAATGAACTACATCGAGGAGCAGGTGGGCAGCGAGGCGAAAATCATCAACGGTTATGTGGATGAGCCTCAGGTTTCGGGAGAAATCCGCGTCACGGTGATCGTCACCGGTTTCAAGAGGAAAGAGCCGGGCGAAGAGCCTCAAAGCGCCGGAAGTTCTGTCGTTAAGGACAGTAAAGGGCAGAAACTCCCGCCGCTTGCCGGTATACTGAAGCCTGTCCAGCAGGCGGGATATGCTGACAGTCCCGTCGAGGACATGCGCATCCCGGCCTATATCAGGAAGAATATCTCCATCCATGAGCCTTTCGATGCGGTTCCGTCAGCTTCCGAGAGCAAGCAGGTCGCAACGGTAAAGCCCCTTTCCACAGCAGCAGATGCCGAAGAGCAGATCCAGAAGGGGCAGCCCGACACACCCGCCTATCTGCGCCGGAAAAACAGCGCTTCACGGTAGGCGCTGCCCGTTATTTGGCAACATGGAGTCTTGTTCGTGCCGTTTTTCTGTCTGTTTCTGTCGATGGAGAGAGCCTGCCCGGTGCATGCGGTTAGAGATCGCCATCTTCCCTGTCTGCCATCTTCTGCCTGCCCGCGAACCAAATCCCGTGACCATTCAGGACACAACGTTGCAGTCCTTTGCGAAGGGGGCAGTCTCTTCGCCGGCGTCGTCCGGCGGAGCAGGGCGGCTGCAGCAGAAAACGAAAAAATCAACAAGGAGTTTTCATGCGCTATCGAACGTTTTCAGCGGAAGATGCTGTCAGGATCATCAAGTCGGATGACAGGGTCTTTCTGCATACTGCCGCAGCAACACCCAGACGGCTGATCGATGCCATGGTGCAGCGGTCAGACGAGTTGAGGAACGTCGAAATCGTCAGCCTCCATACGGAAGGCGAGGCGCCGTACGTCAGGCCGGAATTTCGTGACAGTTTCAGACTGAATGCCTTTTTTGTGGGAAAGAATGTGCGGGAAGCCGTTCAGTGCGGCTACGCGGACGCGATCCCTATTTTTCTCAGTGATGTTCCGGCGATGTTCTACAACAACGTCATGCCGCTTGATGTCGCCCTGGTCCATGTCTCTCCTCCGGACCGGCACGGCTACTGTTCGCTGGGAGTGTCGGTCGATGCAACGCGTGCCGCTGTCCATTGTGCAAAGCATGTCATTGCGCAGGTCAATCCGAACATGCCGAGAACGCACGGGGAGGGCCTGCTGCATGTTAACAAGATCCATGCTCTGGTCGAAGTCGATGATCAGCTTCCTGAAACCCCGCGGCACGAGCTGTCTGATGTGGAAAAAAAGATCGGTCAGCATATCGCGTCAATTGTCGAGGATGGGGCTACCCTTCAGATGGGGATAGGCGCCATTCCTGACGCGACGCTGGCGGCACTGGGAAACCACAGGAATCTCGGCATCCACTCGGAGATGTTTTCCGACGGCGTTGTCGATCTTGTGGAAAAAGGGGTGATCACCGGCAGTTCCAAATGCACGCATAACGAGATCATCGTGGCCAGTTTCCTGGTCGGCACGAGGACGCTCTATGATTTCGTCGACGACAACCCTCTCGTTGAAATGTTCGGGTCGGATTATGTCAACGACACGAGGGAGATCAGGAAGAATCCCAAAGTGACGGCAATCAACAGTGCGATCGAGATAGACATGACCGGTCAGGTCTGTGCGGATTCCATCGGATTCAGGCATTTTTCCGGTGTGGGTGGTCAGATGGATTTCATCCGGGGGGCGGCGCTGTCTCCGGGAGGAAGGCCGATCATCGCCTTGCCGTCGACGACGCTCAAGGGGGAGTCGAGGATTGTTCCCCAGCTCAAGCCGGGTGCCGGCGTTGTGACCACAAGGGCGCATGTCCAGTATGTGGTGACCGAATACGGTATCGTCAACCTCCACGGAAAAAACCTCCGGCAAAGAGCGGAAGCTCTTGCCAGCATAGCCCATCCGGACTTCAGGGAGGATATCAGCCGGAAGGCGCACGAACTGTATGGAGCTTATCGGGGGTGTTTCGACTGAAACGGAAAGGGCTGCCGGCCGGCAGCCCTTTCCGTTTCAGGACTTTATCAGGAAGGTCTGGCAGCCTGGCAGAGCAGCTGGTCGTATCTTCTGACCATGCTTACTCCGGTGAATCCGAGCGATTCAAGAATCTCCCTGTAGGCAGACTGCGGCTTGAAACCAAGAACGGAGAACGGCATGCCGGCACCGAGGATGTAGTGGCTCAGGTAGTCGTAGTTCGGCGATTCCTCGTCGTCGATAATCATGTCGAGAATCAGAAGCTTCCCTCCCGGTTTGAGCGCATCGTATGCTTTCTGGCACATGACTTTCGTAAGCTGCTCGTTTGCGGAATAGAGGATCCTGCAGAACATGATGGCATCGGCCTCCGGATAAGGGTCCTTGTAGATGTCGACGGCGGTGCCTTTCAGCCTGTCGGCGAGGCCTTTTTCCGAGGCATTTTCGTTGACCAGCCCGATAGCGCCGGGCAGGTTCAGGATGGTCGAATGAAGCGATGGAAATTTTTTCAGCAGTGCAGCCGAGATGTCACCGATACCACCCCCCACATCGACAAGCGTTTTCGCATCGCCGAGGTTGGCTTCCTCAAGAAGAAGCTTGATGGCGAAATAGGCGTTGCTGCGATGTATTTCCTCGAAATACAGGTTGTCTTCCCTGGTGACGGGAGGGTAGGGGACTTCGCCCCTGAAATTCTTCTTTCCCTTTACGGCTTCTGCAAGATCCATATAGAAATTGTCGGCAAGGTATGCCATCGCTTTTGCGACAGGGAGCATGTACAGGTTCGGTTGCTGGGGGTTCTGAACGAACATGGCTCCGGCCATGGAAGTAAGTGACCATTGATCCCCCTGAAGTTCCGTTACACCTATCTGGCGAAGCGCCTCGAGAAGCATGGAGAGACGGGCCGGGACAGCTCCTACGGATGCTGCAAGCGATCCTGCGTCTTTCGGGCCGTCTGCAAGTTGCGAAAAAAGATCGAGTTCAAGCGCAGCCTTGAAACAGCCGAATTCCACAAGGCCCTTGAACACAAGTTCGTTCGCTCTGTGGTTTTGCTTCAGTAACTCATGGTCGTTCATGGTCGGTATAAGGCTAATAAAGTTAACAATAACTGACAACTGGAAGGTGCTGTCCCGATTACAATAAACTTCAATTTAGCCGAAAACGCCTTATGAAACAACTACAAGGAGTCCCCTGCATTTCTTAAGTTTCCTGTGGGGACGGTGGAGAATCAACCACATCGGAGCACAGGTCATGCTGTCAAGTCTTTCAAAACTGACTCCGCAGCAGCTTGAGGAGATCAGAGTCCTTGAACGGGAGCTGGGAAAGACGCTTCTTTCATTTTCAAGCTACGAAGTAGTAACGGCGGAACTTGCCGAAAGCGAACTGTCGAGAGTCAGGGAGCTGGAGGAAAAGCTCGGAACGATGCTTGTTGCCGTCAGTGGGACGCAACGGCGGGTGTGATTCCGATAAGGCTGAGCATTCTTCCTGTTTTTCCGCTTTCCCGCCGGCAGGAAAAAAACAGATCGTTGTTCTGCCACGTGCAGTAGCCGGACTGTTCAAGCTGAGATGCCGGTATTCCGAAGGCGAGGAGCTGATCCCTGTTTGCACGGGCCAGGTCAAGCATGGAGCGCCCGCCGCCTGAGGGGGAGGGGTGAAGGTACAGGGACGGAAAGTTGTCGGCGACCTTTTTCCCTACTTCGTAGTGCTGCGCTGAAATCCCTGCACCTATTGAGGCTCGGCAATCTTCCGGGCGCGTGCCGAACTCCTTCTGCATTGCCTGGAGGGCAACAAGGGTTATGTGCCCGGCAGTTCCTTTCCAGCCTGCATGGATGGCCGCGGAAGCCGAGGTCTTCAGGTCATGGACGAGGACCGGAAAGCAGTCTGCGGTCAGGATGCCCATGTAGAGTCCCGGTGTCCGGGATATGATGGCATCGTATCCCCCCACCTGGCCGCCGTGGAGTGCATGGCAGACCCTGGTTCCGTGAACCTGTGCTGAAAGGACCACGTTTTTACGGTCGATGCGGAGATGGCGGCAGAGCAGCAGGTAATTGTTCTCGACATTTTCCGGTTCGTCGCCGGTGTTGATACCGAGATTGAACGAAGCATGGGGAGGAAGGCTCACTCCTCCGGTTCTTGTCGTCTGCAGGGCAATCAGACCGGGGATTCCTCTGAACATTGCCGGGCGCACATACCCGGGAGTGAGCGGCAGGGTTTCGGGCAGGTCAGTCATCCAGCTGTATGACAAGAACGCGGGATGCCGCCCAGAAACGGTCGGGATTCCTGACGACAAGATAGCTCAGCGGTGTTTTTTTTGCTGACGGTGTTATTCCCGCAGGCTCCCGGATCGAATAGGAGTCCCTGTTGTGAGGGCTGATGAACTCGAAATCGTTGATGCCTGCCGGTATCGGGATCCGTCGCGCAGTTGTCTTGTCGAACCGGGCAAACCTTTCGAGCGAAAATGCGTCGGTCAGCCGGTTGCTTCCCCCGATAATGCCAAGAAAGCTGCCCTTTTTTTCAATGATTTTCCATTTTTTCAGGCTGTCCTCCGGCGCGGCAAGGTAAAAAACGGTGTGGAGACTGTCGGAAAGTTTGGCGATGAACAGGCTCGACTGTTCGAGAGCTGTTTTCAGACTGTCGATCTCCTGCTGTTTGGCGGCAAGAGTCCTCTGCATGCTTGCGACGATCTTTTCAAGGCCTGATATCCTGCTGCGGCTTTGCTGCAGCTTTTTTTCAAGGTTGCCGAGCCTTGTGCGGTTGTCATTCATGACCGAGTCGATCAGCAGGATATTGCGTGATATTCTGCTTTGAATGCGCCTGTTTTCCGCGATATTGTACACCCCTTCGACCTGTCTGCTCGAAACGGAAATAAGACCCTGCTTCTGATTGATGAACTCAAGGTTCTTGTTGATGACCTCGAGCGTCGAGGCGACCCGCTCCATATTTTCCCGGGTTCTGTTTTTCCCGTTGCACGAGCTGAGAAACAGGATGAGCAGGAGGAGCAGAATGTGCATGAACAGTCCGTGATTGATGGCTTTTCGGGGCTCTACCTGACAAAATAGGGTATTTTTCAAAACAGATGCAAGCAGCAGGCGCTTCAGTTTCAGTATTTTGCATCGAGAAATAGTATCTTTTTCAAAAAAGTATCCTTCCCGCTTGTATGAAGATTCTTGTGATCGGCGGTGCCGGCTATATCGGCAGTCACGTTACCCGGACTTTTCTTGACCGGGGGTATTCGGTTACGGTTTTTGACAACCTTTCCACTGGAAGGGAGGAAAACCTTTTTCCCGAAGCCGGTTTCGTCAGGGGGGACATCCTTGCTGCGGAGGAACTGGCCGGCGTCATGAAACAGGGGTTCGACGGCTGTGTTCATCTTGCGGCGCTCAAGGCGGCAGGACAGTCCATGATCAGGCCTGAGGAGTATTCGGTTACCAATATATGCGGAACGATAGCTGTTCTCAACCAGTGTGTTTCCAGCAGCATCAGATGTTTTCTGTTCTCGTCTTCGGCTGCAATTTTCGGAAATCCGGAGTATCTGCCGATAGACGAGCATCATCCGAAGAATCCGGAAAACTATTACGGGTTTACCAAACTTGAAATCGAGAGGATCCTTGCATGGTATGAGAAGCTCAAGGGACTGCGTTTTGCCTCCGTCAGATACTTCAATGCTGCAGGATATGACGTCAGGGGGAGGATACCGGGGCTTGAAAGAAATCCTGAAAACCTTCTTCCCATTGTTATGGAAGTCGCACTCGGCATACGCCAGAAACTCTCCGTCTTCGGCGGAGACTACCCGACAAGGGACGGGACCTGCATCAGGGATTATGTTCATGTCAGCGATCTTGCTGAAGCCCATGTTTCAGCCTTTGAACAGGTGGTGAGGAGTGACCGGAGCCTCGCCCTCAATCTTGGAAGCGAAACCGGCGTGACGGTTCTCGAGATGGTCGAACGTGCCAGGCGGGTGACAGGGCGATCCATTCCGGCTGAAATCACTCCAAGAAGACCGGGCGATCCGGCTGCGCTTGTTGCCTCATCAGCCAGGGCAAGGGAGGTGCTCGGCTGGGCTCCGCGCCACAGTGATCTGGAGACCCTGATCGGTTCAACATGGAGCATCTACAGCCGCGTCTACGGAGAGAAAGGGTCTCTATGAAGCCAAGGAAAAAAAAGGCGAAATGGTTTACCCTTACCCTCATACCGAAAGGCGGCACCGGAGCTCCGCTGAAGCTCATTCACGGGACTCCCTGGATGTTTGCCGCAGGCATTGCAGCTCTTGTGGTTTTGTCAGGTCTGCTCTGTTCGTTCCTGATCCTGCTGACCCCCTTCAGGGAAATCTTTCCCGGCAGCATGAGCGTGAGGCAGCAGATGCGTATAGCCGAGCAGGCTGCACGGGTAGACAGCATGATTCACGAGATGGATGACATGCAGCGGTTTACCGACCGGATGAAATACATGGTCGGTCTCAGGGATAATCGGGGGTCTGTCCGGCTGACAGGGGAGGTGGCGGGCGTTTCCGCCGGAGTCGGTGGCGGCGGGATCGGAATCCTGCCGGCAAAGATCGTGAGGGGAAGGATATCGCAGAAGTTCACTCCTTCCCGAAGCCATTACGGTATCGATATCGCGACGTCGTCGAACGAACCTGTCGGTGCGCTTGCAGACGGGCATGTTCTCTTTGCCGGCTGGACTGTCGATTCCGGCTCTATGATGATCATTGACCACGGCAGTCTGGTCGGATTTTACAAGCACTGCGGCAGTCTCCTGAAAAAAAACGGGGCATACGTCAGAAGGGGCGAGGTCATTGCCCTTGCAGGCAGAACGGGGATCGAATCATCGGGGGTCCACCTCCATCTGGAATTGTGGAGAGCGGGCGTTCCCGTGGATCCGGAGCACTATATCATTGAAAAATAAAGAAGGAGCCGCCATGTTCGGAAAAAACGGAAAAAAGGGGGGGAGAAAAGTTGTTTTCGGGTTGAACCTGCTGACGAGCGGAACGGTGGTTGAAGGAGAGCTCACAACTGCTACCGACCTGAGGATCGACGGGAAGCTGGTCGGGCATCTGAAAAGCTCTGCGCTGGTGATCATAGGGGAGCAGGGGTGTATCGAGGGAGATGTCCAGACGGAAAACATGAGGATCGCCGGTACGCTCAAAGGCAATGCCGAGGTCAGCAACGAGCTGTGCCTTGAATCCACGGCCTACATCGATGGCGATCTGACAGTCGGCGTCCTGAATGTCGAGGATGGCGCAAAGCTCAACGGAAGGGTGCACATGAAGCATTCCGGAGGAGAGAACTTCAAGACAGGCCTTTCCTTGCAGGGAGAACACCTTGATTCGAGGCTCTGAACCGTCATGACTGACAGGAATCGTGAATCGCTGCAGGACAACCTCGGAAAATCCGTCAGGGCGTTGTCCGATTACCTTGGACTGGGTCTGCAGATAGCGGCGAGTTTTGCCTTTTTTGTCTTCCTGGGCTACTGGGCCGACTCCAGACTCGGGACCTCACCCATCTTTCTGCTTGTCGGAGTTGTGATCGGCATGATCGGCATGGGGCTTGTGCTCATGAAAACGGTGCAGAAAGCGAACAGGAAGAGCGACGGTTCAGCATGAGTCATATGAAATCTGAAAAGAAGTTGTGATATGAAGCCTTTATTTGATTTTCTGGTAAAGTTATGTATCTTGTCGGTCATTTTATGGGGGGTCATTTACTGGGCCTACCGCGGTTATCCGTTTGATCTTGCATCGGTTTTTACGGCATGGCTGATGGTGGTACTCAATGCCCTTGCCGGGTATCTGCTCTTTGAGTATGCATTCGAGAAGGAATCGGCCGTTTTTACGACGGTGGTTTTCGGGGGTGTCGCTCTCCGCCTGCTGGTGATGATGGCGATCGTACTGGTTGTCAATCTGCTTGATCTCGTTGCAACCCTCGATTTCGTAATCTCGTTCATTGCTTTTTACTGTATCCATCTGATTGTTGAAATCCTTGGCTATCAGAAGAAAAACCAACTGAAAAACAACGTTGCAAGAAACGGATAATCGTTATGCGAGTTAAAATTCTGGCACTTCTTGTGCCTCTGCTGATGGGCGTGAGCTCACTTGTCCATGCAGAGCCCGGCCAGGCGGTACAGCCGCTTCAGGAGGCTCCTGCCGCAGTCGCAGCACCCCATGCCGGGGCTGAAGCCGGCTCCGGAGAGCATGAGGAGAAAGCCGGTGACGTCATCATGCATCATATTCTTGATACCAACGTCTTTGCCTTCGAGCCTTTCGGCGAAATCGAACTTCCTGAAATCGTTATCGGCGGTTTTGATATTTCGATCACCAAACATGTTGTGATGATGTGGGTTGCCTCTGCGATTCTTCTGATTGTTTTCACCGCAGTGGGCAAAACCTACAAAAATATTTCAGGCCGTCAGGCTCCGGGGGGGCTTGCGAATGCTATGGAGGCTCTGGTCGAGTTTATCCGCCTCGATGTTGCCAAATCCAACATCGGCCACGGATACGAGAAGCACCTCCCCTATCTCCTGACGGTTTTCATGTTTATCCTTGTCTGTAACCTGCTCGGCCTCATTCCCTACGGGGCAACGGCTACGGGTAACGTCAACGTCACGCTAACGCTTGCCGTGTTCACCTTTTTCATTACCCAGATAGCAGCGTTCAAGGCTCACGGTGTCAAGGGGTATCTCCAGCATCTTACCGCAGGAACCCACTGGTCTCTCTGGTTCATCATGGTGCCTATCGAGATCATCGGTCAGTTTACGAAGCCTTTCGCGCTTACCATCCGACTTTTTGCAAACATGACGGCAGGTCATATCATCATCCTCAGTCTTATCTTCATCAGTTTCATCCTTAAAAGCTATATCGTGGCTGTGGCTGTGTCTGTTCCATTCGCCATATTCATCTACCTGCTCGAACTTTTTGTCGCTTTCCTGCAGGCATTTGTCTTCACCATGCTTTCGGCACTCTTCATCGGGCTTGCCAGTGCCCACCAAGGACATGACGAGCATGCTGCGGAAGTGTCGCATCACTGAGCGTTATGATGCGGGACCGGTGGTTTTGAAAAAGAAATCGTATTTTACTGAACTTTTATTGAAAGATTGAAGAACAGCTACATCGCGTAGCATACCATTTACAAACAATAAACGGAGGCAATTACAAGATGGAAGGTTTGGGTTATTTGGGTGCGGGCATCGGCGCCGGTCTGGCTGTTATCGGTGCAGGTCTTGGAATCGGCAACATTGCTGCATCGGCAGCTGAAGGCACAGCCCGTCAGCCTGAAGCTACTTCGGATATCCGTACGACCATGATCATTGCAGCAGCTCTTATCGAGGGCGTTGCTCTGTTCGGCGAGGTTATCTGTGTTCTGCTTGCCTTGAAGTAAGACGGAAATGCCATAGCTCATCCCGGCCGTATCCGCCCTGTGGCGGCGCGGCCGGAATTTTATCAATCTGTTAAAAGAACAGCATTCATGCTTACGTCAGGAATCATTCTTCTTAGCGGTGGCCTCCTCAATCCGAATCCTGGACTTATTTTCTGGACGGCGGTAACGTTCATTATCGTGCTGCTTCTTCTGAAAAAAATTGCCTGGGGACCCATCATTTCAGCGCTGGAAGAGAGGGAAAAGGGAATCCAGTCGGCGATCGACCGTGCTTATACTGCAAAAGACGAAGCCGAGTCCATCCTGAAGAAAAACAAGGAACTGCTGGCTAAGGCTGATGCCGAGGCGGACAAGATTATCAGGGAAGGCAAGGAGTATGCTGAAAAACTGCGCGGCGACATTACGGAAAAGGCACAGGCTGAATCAAAGAAGATGATTGCTTCTGCCAAGGAGGAGATCGAGCAGGAAAAACGCAGGGCTCTTGACGTTCTGAGAAACGAGGTTGCCGATCTTGCCGTCAAGGGTGCTGAAAAAATCATCAGGACAGCTCTTGATGCCGACAAGCAGAAAGCCATCGTCGACAGCATGATCAAGGATCTTTCCACCAAACGCAACTGAAAACGCCAGAAACATGTCAAGTGCAATTGCAAGCCGGAGGTATGCTTCGGCGTTGCTCGATGTAGCGGAGGAAGGAAATTTCCTGGACAAGGCTACCGAGGACCTGCAAAAAATCAAGGATGTGCTCGACCAGAGCAGGGAGCTCATCATGGCACTCAGAAGTCCCCTGGTCAAGGGGGATGCCAAGGCCCGCATCCTGCATGAAATCTTCAGGAATGATATAGGCGACAAGGTGATGCTGTTTCTCAAGCTTCTTGCCAACAAGAAAAGAGCAGGCCTGCTTCCCGAGGTGATCGAGGAGTTTCATGCCCTTCTCGATGAAAAGAAAGGGGTCGTCAATGTCGAGGTGAAAAGCGCCGTCAAGCTGGGCGACGACCAGGCAAAGGAGCTTGTCAACGGACTTGCTTCCTATACCGGGAAGAAAATCAGGGCGAAAATGACGCTCGACGAGGCCTTGATCGGCGGAGTTACCGTAAAGATAGGTGACACCATTCTCGACGGAAGCGTCAGGCATCAGCTTGTTCTGCTCAAGCATGCCCTTGCCGGCGAGGCCGCCTGATGGCATTGTCCGGACGAATCGTTTTATAAAGCCTGCATTGACGCAGGCTTTTTTGGTGATGCCGAAAAAGGGGATTATTGCGCTCTTCAGTGAAAATGCGTAACATGAAGGGTGTCGTACTGAAAAGGGGCTTTAGCTCAGTTGGTAGAGCGTCTCGTTCGCAATGAGAAGGTCAGGGGTTCGACTCCCCTAAGCTCCACGATCGCCATGACTGAACCATGAAACATCCTGTTCAAGGGGGGACCTTATGACAATGTCGTTACTGAGGAGCGTTTTCCGGCTTCGGGCAATTCTGCCCGCGGCAGCTGTCCTGCTGCTCTCCTCCTGTTCCTCTTCAAAGCTTTCAACCAGCGATGCACTCGAGAAACGGTATCAGCATGCCGTCGGGCTGATGCAAAAAGAGGATTTCGACCTTGCGGCAATCGAGCTTGAATCGCTGATGTTCTCCACGAGGGCAACCGAGCTTGAGGACGATGTGCTGTATTCCCTCGGCAAGTCCTATTACTTTTCCGACCAGTATCTGCTTGCATCCGAGATTTTCAGGCGACTGACCCAGCAGAATCCCGAATCGCCCTTTGCGAGGGATGCCCAGTTCCAGCTGGCAAAGTCGTGTGAACAGCTTTCTCCCCATTTCGAACGTGACCAGGAGTTCACCGAAAAGGCGATCATCGAGTTCAAGCAGTATCTCGATCTGTATCCCGTGCAGGATTCCACCCGGATTGCAGGCGACGTCGATACCTACAGGGAGCTGCTGAAAGTCAACCCCGGCAACAGGGATTACCAGGAGAAATATGAGAGGGCGCAGGCGGAACTCGGCCAGCAGGCACCTGCCATGTACAGCATGAAGGTGATCCCCGTCCTGCGTGAAAAACTTGCCCGCAACAGGTACTCGATTGCAAGGAATTACGTTCAGCTCAAGAAATACCGTGCAGCTTCGATCTATTTCGACGAGGTGATCCGTTCCTATCCCGACACGGGATACCTCGAGCAGGCATGGATGGGAAAAATCGACATGGCCGTCAAGAGAAAGAAATGGTTCGAGGCACGACAGGCTATCGAGCAGTTCCAGCAGCTTTTTCCTGAAAAGCAGGAAAAGGTTGACGGCGTGTACAAGACGGTACTGGAGAAATTCAGTCAATCATGATGGAGTGCCTCATTGCATCTGGCGATTTTCGGCGGCACATGCGATCCTCCTCATAACGGTCATCTCGCCCTCTGCCTTTTTGCGAGGGAGCTGCTCGGTCTTGACCGCCTGATCGTATCGGTTTCACACAATCCGCTCAAGCAGCAGACCCATACGCCTGATATCCACCGGAGGCGCATGGCCGAACTGTTCGTATCCGAACTCAACGCTGCGGGTTCTTTTGCCGAACCGAGCTACTGGGAACTCGAGCAGGAGCCGCCCTCCTTTACGATCGACCTTGTCCGCCATGTCAGATCGCGGTTTTCCTCGGCTGACATCACGCTTCTTGTGGGGGAAGACAGCTACCGTGACTTTCCGAAATGGAAATCGTTCAGGGATATTGCCGGCCTCTGTTCGATTGCCGTCTTCATGAGACCCCACGGGCCCGACCCGGAACCATTCCCGGAGCCCTGCAGGGGAACGTTCAGGTTCATCGCGTTCGACATGCCCGTCTCGGCAAGCGGTATCAGGGAGCGGATCGCATGTGGCCATCAGGTCGGCCACATGCTTCCTTCAGCAATCCTTCATTACATCGAAGAGCACCGGCTCTATCTTTCCTGATGCACGGACGTCACATCGATTCCGGTGCGGAGATGCCGAGGACGGCGAATCCGTTCCTGAGCACCTGCCGCGTTGCGCAGGAGAGGAAAAGCCTTGCCCTGCAGACATCGGCGTCCGCCTTGAGGATCGGGCACTCCTGATAGAACTTGTGGAACAGCTCGGCAATGCCGTACAGGTATTCCACCATCTTCTGCGGTTCGAGAAAGCGCAGGCACGACTGGATGACCTCTGGATAATCGAGCAGTGCAGATCCGAGCTGGATCTCGACAGGTGTGTCGAGGAGCTGCAGCAGGTGCTTCCCTGGTGCTTCGGGGTCGAAGCCCAGTTCCTTTCCTGCCATTCTCAGGAGGCTGCAGATTCGTGCATGGGCATACTGCAGGTAGAAGACCGGATTGTCCTTCGACTGTTTTTTCGCAAGGTCGATGTCGAAATTCAGATGCGAATCCTTGCTGCGCATGATGAAGAAAAGCCTTGTGGCATCGGCGCCCACATCGTCGATCAGGTCGTCGAGCAGATCGGCGTTCCCCTTTCTTGTCGACATCTTGATGGTCTGGCCGCCCACGGTTGTGGTGACGAACTGGTTGATGGCAATTCTGATCCGCTCAGTATCGTAGCCGAGGATCCGGAGCGCTTCAAGCACGTCGGGATATTCGTCGATGTGGTCGGCGCCGAAAACGTTGATCATCAGGGAGAAACCCCGTTCGAACTTCGTGATGTGGTAGGCGATGTCGGGAAGACGGTAGCTCGGCTCCCCGCTCGACTTGACGAGCACCTTGTCCTTTTCCTGGCCCAGCTTCGTGGTCAGGAACCAGGTCGCGCCGTCGTATTCCCTGACGAAGTCCCTCGACGAGAGGGCAGAGATGACCGCATCGTTTGCTGACAGCTTGCCATCCTTTTCCACGTAGAGAGTGTGTTCGTTGAAGAACGAGTCGTGGTGGATGCCGAGATGTTCGAGGGTCTTCCTGATCGAATCGAAAATGATTGCTTCGGCGGTCTCCTTGAAGATCGTGATGTCTTCGCTTCCGGCAAGCGAGTCGCCGTGTTCGATGAAGAGCACGTCTGCGATCTCCCGGATGTAGTCACCCTGATAGTGGGTGTCGGGGAAGGAGATCTCCCGTCCGCACTGCTCGATATAGCGGTAGTGCACCGATTCCCCGAGAATCTGCATCTGGCGTCCGGCATCGTTGAAGTAGTACTCCCTGGTGACCTCGTATCCCTGCGTTTCAAGCAGGTTCGCGATGCAGTCGCCGAGCACTCCGCCGCGACCTCGCCCTACGGTGAGCGGTCCTGTCGGATTGGCGCTCACGTACTCGACTAAGGCCTTCCGTCCCTTTCCTGAGCAGTTTCTTCCGAATCCGCTTCCCTCTGCCAGGAGCTGTTCGACTGACTGCATGATGAAGGCCGGCTCAAGGTAGAAATTGACGAAGCCCGGTCCGGCGACTGTTGTCTTCGAGACCGTTCCCTGGGGGAACCCGAGCCGGTTGACGATCTCCCCTGCGAGCTCCCGCGGATTTCGCGAAAGCTCCCTGGACAGCAGGAAGGCGATGTTGGTCGAGAAGTCCCCGAACCTGCTGTCTGCAGGCTTTTCGATCTGGATCTCCTTGTCCGTGCTGATGCCTGCGGCCTGCAGCGCCTGCTGTATGAAAGGAAGGAAGAATGCTCGCATGTGGACGTTCTCAGGTGGTTTGACAGTTGGAAAAGGAGGCGTACAGCTTTTCCGGGCAGAGTCCGGCAAAGTCGTCGATGACCCTGATCACGTTGTCGAAGGCTCCGAAGGCTTCCGGAGGGTTGGTCGTGGTTACGGCCACGCATCTCATGCCGGCCTTTTCCGCCGCCTCGACACCGGGAAGGGCATCCTCGAAGACGATGCAGGAAGAGGCCGGTCGTCCGAGCTGTTCTGCCACCTTCAGGAAGATGTCGGGATTCGGTTTGCCGCGATCGACCTGGTGAGCGCCGACCACGGCCCCGAAACGGTCTCCGATGCCGAGCCGGCCGAGCACGAAATCGATGTTCCTCGGACCGGCTCCGGTCCCGATGCCGAGCGGGATTCCCAGAGCTTCCGCAGAATCGAGGAAGGGGAGGAGACCGTTCATGGGACGGATGCTTTCCCGGTACATGAAGCGGTAGAGGAAATCCTTCAGCTCCGTCAGCCGTTCGGCTTCGTGAACCGTGATCTCCGGATCGAGAAAGTACCGGAGGACGTCGAGTCCTTTCATCCCGGCAGTCTCGACGAGGTACCGTTCCGGGTCCATGCCTTCGAGACCGAAATCCCTGAACAGTTCGACCCAGGATTGCGCGTGCATCCTCATGTTGTCAACGATCACGCCGTCCATGTCGAAAATGAACGCCATCGCCCCTTCAGGGGCTGAACTTCTCTTCACTGTTCGGCTCATGCTCCGGTTTCTCCCAGATGCATTGAGGTCCTTACCTCTTCCATGGTGATCTGCGCAACCTTTCGGGCCCTGGCCTCACCTTCGTGCAGAATCTCCCAGACGGCGTGAGGCCGCTCTTCGTAGTACCGCCGCTTCTCGATGATGGGAGCGAGCTCCCTCGAGATGTTCTCCGCACAGAGCTTCTTGCAGTCGACGCAGCCGAGTCCCCCTGAACGGCAGTCCCTGTCGATGCAGTTCAGCTGCCCGGCAGGGGTGAACTTTCTGTGGTAGCTGAAGATCGTGCATACTTCCGGCCGTCCGGGGTCATTCTTCCTGACTTTCTCGGTGTCGGTCACCGCGTTGCGCACCTTTTTCAGCACCTCCTCCGGAGGATCGCTCAGGAAGATGGTGTTTCCGAGCGACTTGGACATCTTCGCCTTGCCGTCCAGGCCGAGGAGTCGTGAGAAACGGGTGATCTTGGGGGCCGGTTCGGGAAAGACCTCTCCCCTGACGGGGTGCGGGTAGTGGTTGTTGAATTTCCTTGCGATCTCTCGTGTTATCTCCACGTGGGGTAACTGGTCCTCGCCGACCGGGACAACGTTCCCCTTGTAGAGCAGGATGTCGGCAGCCTGCAGCACCGGGTAGCCGAGGTGCCCGTAGGACATCGATTCCATGTTGAGGTCACGGACCTGCTCCTTGAGCGTGGGGTTCCTCTCGAGGCGCGACGTGGTGATGAGCATGGAGAAGAGCAGGAAGAGCTCCGCATGCTCCTTGACCTGAGACTGGCGGAAGACAGGGCTTTTGCCGGGATCGATGCCGGCCGCGAGCCAGTCGGCCAGCATGTCGATCGAATGAGTGTAGATTTCGGCCGTATCCAGCGACGTGGTAAGGCTGTGGAAGTCTGCGATGAGGAAGAAGGTTTCGTACGCCCTCGATCCGTCAGGCATGAGCAGGTTCTGCTGCTCGACCCAGTTTTCAAGCGCGCCGGTAAAATGGCCGAGATGCAGCCTGCCGGTTGGGCGCATCCCGCTCAGGATTCGTTGTGTGGACATAACGCCGGTCGTCGTGGCTCCTCCGGGACGCATTCCCGGGTACTGCACGGTTGGTAAATCTTCTGGTTGCTTATGAAGTTATAACAGTTGCGACAAAGTTAAAAGGACTGTTTTTGTTTTTTCAATGTGTTGCGCTATATTAAAAGACTTGTTTTTAATTGCGTTCGACGTCGAGTTAAAAACAGAAAAGCGTAGGAGAGTAAGTCCTATACAACATTCTGTTGCCCAACCATGTCAGGTCCGGAAGGAAGCAGCATCCGGCAATGCGAGTGTGTGATATAGTCAGCTTACTCTCTTTTTTTTGATCAAAACCAACGGGTCAGGAGTTACCATGGATGGAGTGATGAGAAAAGAGGACTTTCTGAAAGAGCAGGTTCTGCATTTCGACATGAAAAAGCAGAACGTCGTACCGATGATCGAGCAGATGGCGGAAATGGCTTTCCAGGCAAGGAACCTTGCCAGGGCGGCATCCATCGTGGACCTCATGCAGCAGGACAGGGAGTGCGCTGTCATTCTCACGCTTGCCGGCTCCCTGATCAGTGCAGGACTCAAGCAGATCATCATCGACATGATCGACAACCACATGGTAGACGCCATCGTGTCGACCGGCGCGAACATCGTCGACCAGGACTTCTTCGAGGCGCTCGGCTTCAGGCATTACAAGGGTTCACCTTTCGTCGACGACGCGATCCTGAGGGATCTGCACATTGACAGGATCTACGACACCTACATCGACGAGGACGACCTCAGGGTCTGCGACGAGACCATGGCGAAGCTCGCCGACTCCATGCAGCCTGCCGCCTACTCCTCCCGCGAGTTCATCATCGAGATGGCTCGGTACATCGAATCGAACGGACATGACAGGAACTCCATCGTCTACAAGGCATACGAAAAAGGCGTGCCGATCTTCTGCCCGGCGTTCTCGGACTGCTCGGCAGGTTTCGGACTGGTGCATCACCAGTGGCACCATCCGGACAACCATGTGGCCATCGACTCGGCCAAGGATTTCCGCGAGCTCACGAAAATCAAGATCGAGAACGACAGGACCGGCATCTTCATGATCGGCGGCGGCGTGCCCAAGAACTTCACGCAGGATATCGTGGTGGCCGCAGAGGTGCTCGGCTACGAGGACGTCTCGATGCACACCTACGCCGTGCAGATCACCGTGGCCGACGAGCGCGACGGCGCACTCTCGGGCTCCACCCTGAAGGAGGCGAGCTCCTGGGGCAAGGTGGACACGGTCTACGAGCAGATGGTCTTCGCTGAGGCGACCGTTGCCATGCCTCTCGTCTCAGGTTACGCCTATCACAAGCGCAACTGGGAGGGCCGTGTTGCGAAGAACTTCAACGCCATGCTCGACAAGACGAGCGTCAGCGCATAAGGGGGGCACATGAAATTCTTCATCGACACCGCGAACCTCGACGAGATCCGTTCAGCCGCCGAACTCGGCATGCTTGACGGCGTGACCACCAATCCGTCGCTCATTGCGAAGATCGTGGCTGATCCCGCGAACTTCACCTACAACGACTTCAAGGCGCACATCGCGACGATCTGCGAGATTGTGGACGGTCCGGTCAGCGCCGAAGTGACCTGCCTGAAGGCGGAGGAGATGATCGTGGAAGGAGAGGAGCTCGCCTCGATCCACCGGAACGTGGTGATCAAGTGTCCGCTCACAATCGACGGCCTGAAGGCCATCAGGCACTTCTCGTCCAAAGGAATCAGGACCAACGCCACGCTCGTGTTCTCACCGAACCAGGCGCTGCTTGCCGCCAAGGCCGGTGCGGACTACGTGAGCCCGTTCGTCGGCCGTCTCGACGACATCAGCACCGACGGCATGGCGCTGGTGCAGCAGATCGTGACCATGTACGACAACTACGGCTACATGACCGAGGTGATCGTGGCCAGCGTGCGCCATCCGCAGCACGTCGTGACGGCGTCCATGATGGGTGCGGACATCGCCACCATCCCGTACGGGGTCATCAGGCAGCTTGTGAGCCACCCGCTCACCGACGCGGGGCTGAAGAAGTTCATGGAAGACGCCGCGGTGATGAAGAAGTAGGGGATTTCAGGTTTTTCCTGTTCCTTTCAAGCCGGAATGCCCCGCATCTCCGGCTTTATGGCTTCATTAATGAAGTTCATTGTGCTGTCGGAGAGGCAAGCGTAATGTGTTGTGGGAACTTGCCCCCGGTTTCTTGTAACAACGGACTTTGAAAAACTTCTTGCCGCCATGATGAAGCTCGTTGCCGACGCGAAAGCGCAAGTCGATGTTGAAAGGTCGGGCAGCAGGAAGAACAAGACACAAGCATTGCCGGTGCATGCATGAATGAAAAAGCGTCTGCTCACTGATCCGTTGTCATTTCAATGAGCAGACGCTGTGAGGAAGGCGAAAAAGTGGTAAGGGTCGGTTATTCGAGATCGATGGATCCCTTGGTCTTCTGCCTGCGGTTCCTCTCCTTCTGGACATACTCGTCCATGCAACCGCTGTTTCTTCCCTGCACGATCGAGCACTCGAGGTATTCCGCTATTTCGATGATACAGCCCCTGATGGCCTTGCCTACAGGGGTATTTTCATACTGGCCGAGGTGACCGCCAAAGCCGCCGCGGTAGACTCCCACATTGATGCCGCTGGATTTCGATGTGGCCTCCACGGTGCGGGCGTCGTAGATTTCACCCGTTTCGACGTCGATCACCTTCAGGTCGACGGCCATGTAAGCCTTTTCCTGCCTTCCGCCGAGGCTGACACCTCCGAAGGAGATCCCGCCGCCACCGCCGCTGGTGTTATGTTCAAAGGCCGAGACCGTGGCGGCGACAAGGTATTTGGCGCCGGTGATTTTGCCGAGTTTCGACCGAGTGGCCGGGTTGATCCTGCCTGACGCTCCCAGATCCTGTTCAATGAGGACGTCATCGAGCTCCTTTCTTTCAAGAACCCGGAAGCTGTTCATCGATGCAAGTTCGGAGATGAGCATGTCCTGCAGGTCGGTTCCGACACCTTCCGTCCACCATCCCGCATAGGTGTGGTTGGTAAACCTCAGGACGCCGATCCGGGGCTTTTCCTGGGCCAGGCCGTCAGAAAAGAGAGAAAGTGAAAAAAGAAACAGAAAAAGGAGAAAAACCTTGATTCTCATAATGAACCTCCTGGGGTGTTAGGGTGAAAGATGATAACCGGTTGGCACACGATGGACCGATGACCGGACAAAGTCCTGTAAATTATCACAGGAAACAGGCAAAACCAAAGCCTGCACCATTTGCCGGTTCCTGAACCGGCACGGTTTCTGTCTCCTGACAGGTGAGCGGAAGGTGAACAGGTGTGTCCCTCTCGCTGAAATGCCGGAAATTTACCGTACAATGCCGGGGAATGCAGGGAAAACCGGCAACACGCAGTTCGAACCATTTCCCTCTCACTCTGCATAACGGTAGACAGGGATATGCCGCAGGGCGCGGTCACGTTCCACGAGGGATTCATGGCTGACGGCAGGGAGAAGGATAAAATGTCAGCGGTAGACCGACTCGATCCTGACCTTCGCGGTCCCTTTTTCGTAGAAACCCAGCTGTTTTGCCGCCTCCGCGCTGAGATCGATCACCCGTTCGTCGACGAACGGGCCCCGGTCGTTGACCCTCACGATGATCGATGCGTTGTTTTCGAGGTTGGTGACCCTGACGATCATGGGCAGGGGGAGGTATTTGTGCGCTGCACTGGGGATGTCGGGATCGAAGGTTTCACCGTAGGCGGTCGGTTGTCCGTTATGCTGGTCGAGGGTTTCCTGCCCGTACCATGAGGCGGTTCCGGTTTCCTGGTAGGAGTAGACCTGATCGAAACTCATGGGCACATAGAGCCTGCCGTTGATGACATAGGGGTTGTTCTTGAGCTTGCCGAGGCGGTAGGCCTCTTCGGGGGATATCCCCTTGAGGTAGTCCTTGCTCAACGGTCCTCTGGAGGTCGAACAGGAACTCAGCACAAGCATCAGCATGGCAAGTGCCACAAGCGAATAGTGCCGTAAAAATGTCTGCATGGTCTCTTCTCCGGGGTTTCTGAAAAAATAGCCATTTCGGAAGAATTTTCCTGAAGCCCTTGTATATTGTCCGTTTGGACATCAAAAGCCGGAAAAACGGCCCGATTTCACGTTTGCGGGCCTGCACAAGGGTGGCATCTGTCACGTGGTCATCACTGTCAGGAAGCGCGGCTTTGTGAAAAGATTATCGCCGTATGCAAAATCAGATGAAAAGAACGGTTTCAGGAGTGATGATCCTTCACGGATTTACGGCCAATCTTGACAGTGTTCGGGAGCTTTTTCCCCCGCTGAGGGCGATGGGGCTCAGGCTCAACGCTCCCCTTCTCAAAGGCCACGGGTCGTCCTCGCCCGACGAGCTCCGCGGCGTCGTCTGGCAGGACTGGCTTTCGGATGCGGAAAGGGCGCTGAAGACCTTTGCCGGAGCCGACGGCTGCGTAGTCATCATCGGGCACAGCATGGGGGCCCTGCTCGCGCTGCACCTTGCTGCAAGGTACCCCGAAATGGTCGATTCGCTTGTTCTTGTCACTCCTGCCATCAGGCTGGTTTCCCTGCTTGCACCGGGCCGCCCTCTGCATTTCCTTGCTCCGCTTATCAGCCGCTTCCTTGACAGGTGGGGGCTTCAGACAACCATGGCCGACCCCGGAAAGGCCATCATGCCGAACCAGTACGGGTGGGCGCCCACCAGGACGATCCTCTCTTTTTTCGATCTTGTCGCGAACAGCGAGTCCGTTCTCGGGAAGGTCAGGGCCCCCGTCCTGATCCTTCACAACAGGAAAGAGAGCATCGTGCTTCCTGAAAGTGCAGATATCGTCTACAGGCGGATTGCAACTCCCGCGGCGCAGAAAAGAATCGTCTGGCTTGAAAGATCCGACCACCAGGTCTTCTGCGACTGCGAACGTGCGGTTGCTGTCGGAGCTGCGGTGGATTTCATTGCAGAGCGGTTCGGCGGATGCCGTGCCCATCCCGAAACCGGAACCCGTTCCGTCGCCTCATGAAAGCGGCCGGGACTGAATCCGGCTTTTCCCGTGCTTTTGTGCCGGTTCGTATCCTTCCGTATATTTTCAGGAAAGCATCTCTTTTTTCCAACATGAAACAGAGACTCATGAACAGTTTCCCTGTCAGACGCTTTTCCCTGGGCTGTTTCCTGCTTCTTTTCCTGATCTCTTCAAACCCTCTCCTGGCTGAGGAGGCCGGAGGGAAGGACGCGGATGTCTCGCGGCGCGGAGTGTTCATGGACGAGCTCGGTATCGGGTCGGGCTATGCTTGGGGAAAGCTGAAGCGCCGCACCGATGCCTACAAGGTCGTGCCCGCATTCGTACGGATAGGATTCAACATGAACAGTCTTTTCGGGCTTGAAGGCGGCAGGGGGACCCTGCAGTTCGCCCTGGAACCTTTCGCCAATGCGGTCGTTGGGCCTGAGGGCGGTATGGAGACCGGGCTCGATGTTTTTGTCCGCTACCTCCATCCGCTAACGCCATCTGTTCAGCTGGTGTCTGAAATAGGCGCCGGTCCCATGTATTTCAGTCTCGATACCCGTGAACAGGGGGACGCCGGCTTTAATTTTCTCGACCAGTTCGGTCTGGGGCTGCAGGCAGCCGTATCGGAAAACATGGCGCTAACCCTGTGATACAGGTTCCGCCATATTTCAAATGCGGGGTTCAGCCAGCCCAACTCTGGCATCAACTCCAATGCCGTCATGCTGAGCTTTTCCTTTCTCTACTGACGACACGGCGGGAAACAGGCGGATTTTTCGGAGTTTTGCCTGGCCGTTCCTGCTGTTTGGGCAGGGAGGTGGTATATTCTGTCATGGGTTGCAGTATCCGAAAGAACGCCCGGGCCGGGTTTACCCGGCTGCGGAGAGTGCTCTTCTTCATCATGCTTCCCGCCTTCGCGGGATGTTCATCGACCGGGCAGAGAGGGTCAGGAATGCTTCCCCTGTCCGGAAATCCGCCGAAATACATCTTCTTTTTCATCGGAGACGGCATGGGTCCTGCCCAGGTCGAACTGGCCGGGGTGATGCGTGAAGAGGGTTGTTTTTCCGTCATGAAGTCCCTTCCGGTTTCAGGGACCGTCTCGACAACGGCATCGGACCGGTACATCACCGATTCCGGCGCTGCCGGAACGGCGTTGGCCACCGGAAGCAAAACCAGCGTCGGAACCATAGCCATGAGCGCCGACCATCGCGATACACTCAGGACCGTCGCTGAAATGGCCAAGGCGAAAGGGATGAAGGTCGGTATCGTTTCGAGCGTCGGTATCGACAACGCCACACCTGCATGTTTCTATGCGCATCAGACCGGCCGGGAGAGCTACTACGCCATCGCTCTGCAGATGGCTTCCAGCGGATTCGACTATTTCGGCGGGGGGTATGCGGAAGGCAATTTTCCTGAAAACCGCAAAAAAGCCGAAAAAGACAGGGGCGATATCCTCGACCTGATGCAACAGGCAGGCTACACGGTCACGACAGACAGGATGGCGCTTGCATCGGTTCTTCCCGGGACCAAAAGCTGGGCGCTGACCGTATACGACGGTAAAGCCGCGATGAGTTTTGCGATAGATCGTCAGCCTCATGAACTTTCACTTGCAGAGGTCACTCGGCAAGGCATACGCCTGCTGGACAACCCGCAAGGGTTCTTCATGATGGTTGAAGGAGGGCGTATCGACTGGGCATGCCATGCGAATGATGCGGCATCAGCCGGGCGTGATGTCGAGGCATTTGAGGACGCCATCAGCGAGGCGCTGGCTTTTTACCGCAGGCACTGCGGTGAAACCCTGATCGTGGTGACCGCGGATCATGAATGCGGAGGACTTTCTCTCGGCAACGGCGCCGGCGGGTATGGAAGCCGGTTCAGGCTGCTCGGCCGCCAGAAAATTTCCCTGAAACGGTTTGCCGACAAGGTCGCATCCTGGAGAGAGACGCGGGAGGTTACGTTCCCGATGGCTCTGGACAGCGTCAGGGCATATTACGGCCTCGGCGATACCTCATCCGGTCCGGCACTTGCTATGTCTTCCGGCGATCGACAGGTGCTTCGGGATGCCTTCCGTGTTTCCATGAAGCGCGTGCAGGACGGCGCCGGACCCGGAGATGCCGATCTGTTCAGCAGAACGGTCACGCGATTGCTGAATACCCGGGCTGGAATCGGCTGGACAAGCAATTCGCATACAGGCGCGGCTGTCCAGGTTTTCGCCGTCGGGAGAGGAGCTGCGGAATTCAGCGGTTTCCAGGACAATACGGACATTGCGAAAAAAATCATGCGGATTGCCGGTCTGCGGGAAAGGAGGCCCCGAAGGAGATGAGAAATTCCCGCGTTGACCCGGCACAAGAAGGAGTCATCATATGCGTGCGGTAGACCTCAGCCACCGAATCACTCCGGAAATGCCGGTCTATCCCGGCACGCCTCAGCCCGAATTCTCGCCAGTCAGCTCGGTGCAGGAGAACGGGTATGCCGAGCAGCTGCTCACGATGTCATCCCATACGGGGACGCATGTCGATCTGCCTGCTCACCTTTTCAGCGGTGGCAAGACGCTCGACGGATTCGGACTTGCGGACTTCTGCGGCAGGGGAGTTGTGATCGATATCCCACGGTATTCCGGAGGGGGTGCCAGCAGGAGCGATCTGCTGTGTTATTCGGACCGCATGAAGGGTGCCGATTTTGTCCTGCTGAGGTCAGGCTGGGACCGTTACTGGGGGACGGAGCGGTATTTCCACGGGTATCCCGTACTTCAGCCCGATACGGCAGCATGGCTTGCATCCTTCGGCATCAGGGGGATCGGCGCGGATACGGTTTCCTTCGATCCGCCGTCGTCCATGCAGTACGATGTTCACCGGATCCTGCTGCAGAAGGAGATCGTGCTGATCGAAAATCTCACCAATCTCCACCTTCTGCCGGAAGCAGGCTTCCGCTTCTTCTGTCTTCCGCTCAATATCCCCGGAGCCGAAGCTTGCCCGGTCAGGGCCATCGCGCTTCTCGGCTGATCAGGACGGTGAGATTTTTTTGTTGCACGATCATCGTCACGATAGTAGATTCTGTAACTGTCGTGCAGGGATGTGTCCTGCCTTGTTCCTTCCCATTGAATCAGACGGGGTAATGAACAATAATCAAAGGATGTATTCGTCTCTTACCAGGAAAGTCGCTCTGGCTCTTTCAGGGCTTTTTCTTGTTGTTTTTCTGTGCATTCATCTGGGTGTCAACCTCCTGCTCCTGCGGGATGACGGAGGGGCAGCGTTTACTGCAGCAGCGACCTTCATGAGCACCAATCCTTTCGTCAGACCTCTTGAAATCATCCTCTTCACCGCTTTTCTCCTGCACATGGTCAACAGCGTGATCGTTACGGTGATCAACCGCTTGTCCAGACCGGTCCGGTACCTCATAGCGAACCGGAGCGAGACCTCCTTTCTTTCAAAGTACATGATCCACCTCGGCGGTATCATAACGGTTTTTCTGGTGCTGCATTTCATTGATTTCTATTTCGTGAAGATCGGTCTTGCCAACCCTCCGGAAGGTGTCGGCCGGCATGATTTCTACCGTATGTCCGTCCTGCTGTTTACCAATCCCTGGTATAGCCTTACCTACTCGCTCTGCTTTCTGGCGCTCGGCTTTCATCTGAACCATGCCGTCCAGTCGGCATTCCAGACAATGGGCCTGAACCACAGCAAGTATACCATGGCAATCAAGGCGTTCAGCACAACATATGCTGTCCTCATCGCCGGCGGGTTCATGACTATCCCTCTCTGGTTCATCTTTTTCAGGTAGCAGCAATCCGCATTCGGGTAACCATGAACGTCATCGAAAACACTCACCCTGCATGATCAAGCTGAACGCGGGAGCGCCAAGAGCGCAGCTGTCTGACCAATGGAACACGTACAAGGCCAGCTGCAAGCTGGTCAATCCGAACAACAAGCGGAAACTCGACATCATCGTGGTCGGTACCGGCCTGGCCGGCGCCTCTGCAGCTGCGACGCTCGGACAGCTCGGCTACAATGTCAAGTCGCTCTGTTACCAGGATACTCCTCGCAGAGCGCACAGCATTGCTGCCCAGGGCGGCATCAACGCGGCAAAGAATTATCAGAACGACGGAGACAACGTCTTTCGGCTGTTTTACGACACCATCAAGGGCGGCGACTACCGTGCGAGGGAATCGAACGTCTATCGCCTTGCCTCTATAAGTCCTGAAATCATCGATCTTTGCGTTGCACAGGGGGTGCCTTTTGCCCGTGAGTACGGAGGCATGCTGGCCAACCGCTCCTTCGGCGGTACCCAGGTATCGAGGACCTTTTACGCAAGGGGGCAGACAGGCCAGCAGCTGCTCATCGGCGCCTACAGTGCCCTGAGCCGCCAGATTGCCGAAGGGAACGTGAAGCTCTACAACCGCAGGGATGTCCTCGACATCGTGATCATCGACGGTAAGGCCCGGGGGGTTATCGCTCGCAACCTCGTTACCGGCGAGCTTGAACGCCACTCGGCCCATGCCGTGGTGCTTGCTTCGGGCGGTTACGGCAACGTGTTCTGCCTTTCGACCAACGCGATGGGTTCGAACGTCACCCCTGTCTGGAGCGCCTACAAGAAAGGCGCTCTGTTCGCCAATCCCTGCTTTACGCAGATCCATCCGACATGCATCCCGGTGCACGGCGAGTTCCAGTCGAAGCTGACGCTGATGAGCGAAAGCCTCCGCAACGATGGCCGGATATGGGTGCCAAGGGAGAGCGAGGACGCCGAAAAACTCCGCCAGAAGAAGATCCGTCCGGAACAGATTCACGAGACGAAGAGGGACTACTACCTCGAGCGCCGCTATCCGGCCTTCGGGAACCTGGTGCCGAGAGACGTCGCCTCGCGGGCGGCCAAGGAGCGCTGCGACGCCGGTTATGGTGTCGGCACCAGCGGTCGAGCGGTTTTCCTCGACTTCAGCGACGCGATCAACCGGCTCGGCATCGAAGCCATCTCCGCGCGCTACGGAAACCTTTTCCAGATGTACGAGCGGATCGTCGACGACAATCCCTACCTGACGCCGATGATGATCTATCCCGCGGTGCATTATACCATGGGAGGCCTCTGGGTGGATTACGAGCTGATGACCACTGTGCCCGGTCTCTACTCGATCGGCGAGTGCAACTTCTCGGATCACGGCGCGAACCGCCTCGGTGCCTCGGCGCTTATGCAGGGTCTCGCCGACGGCTATTTCGTGCTGCCCTACACCATCTCGGGCTATCTCTCCAACGAGATCCACACCCCAGGCATTCAGACGACCCTGCCTGAATTCCATCTGGCCATCCAGGATGTCACCGATCGTCTTGCCCGGCTCAAGAACACCAACGGGAAGGCTTCGGTGGACCATTTTCACCGGAAGCTCGGCAAGATCATGTGGGAGTACTGCGGCATGTCCAGGAATGAGGCCGGTCTTCAGAAAGCTCTCGGCCTGATCGGGGAGCTGAAGGAGGAGTTTGCCGCCGATGTCAGGATTCCTGGGGGCCTGAAGGAGTACAACCCCGAGCTTGAGAAGGCATGGCGCGTCAAGGACTTCATTGAACTCGGCGATCTGATGGTGCGCGACGCTCTCCAGAGGAAGGAGTCGTGCGGAGGTCATTTCCGCGAGGAGTTCCAGACGCCCGACGGGGAAGCGCTGCGCGACGACGAGAGGTTTTCCTTTGTTGCGGCCTGGGAGTACAAAGGCGGAGCTGCGGAACCTGAAATGCATCGTGAAGAGCTATTTTTCGAAACGGTGAAACCATCTCAACGCTCCTACAAATGAAAAAGCGATCATGATTTTCACCCTGAAGATATGGCGGCAGAAAAACGCGGTTGACAAAGGAGGGTTTGTTACCTACAAGGTCGAGGATATCTCGCCCGACAGCTCGTTTTTCGAAATGCTCGACCACCTCAACCAGCTGCTCATCGGCAGGGGAGAGGACCCGGTCGCCTTCGACCACGACTGCCGTGAAGGCATCTGCGGTACCTGCAGCCTCTACATCAACGGCAGACCTCACGGGCCCCTGAAGGGAACCACCACCTGCCAGCTGCACATGCGTGCATTCAGGAACGGGGAGACTATCCACGTGGAGCCCTGGCGTTGCGGGGCCTTTCCCGTCATAAAGGACCTGATCGTCGACCGGAGCGCCTTCGACAGGATCATCCAGGCGGGCGGGTATATTTCGGTGAACTCCGGAGGCATCCCGGACGCAAACACCATTCCGGTGCCGAAGCATGACGCCGATACCGCCTTCGACGCAGCGTCATGCATCGGTTGCGGTGCCTGCGTGGCCTCATGTCCCAACGCCTCGGCCATGCTGTTCGTCGGCGCCAAGGTGTCCCATCTTGCGCTGCTGCCGCAAGGCAGGGTGGAGGCTGCCCGTCGTGTCCAGAAGATGGTTTCCTGCATGGACGAACTCGGCTTCGGCAACTGCAGCAATTCCTATGCATGTGAAGCGGAGTGTCCCAAGGAGATCTCCGTGGCGAATATCGCCCGGATGAACAGGGAGTTCCTTGCGGCAAGGCTCTTTGCCGAAAAGGAAAAGGAGATCAGTTTCTCCCTGTAGCGGAACCGGACGAGGGATTTTGCCGGCCATCGCCCCGGTCAGGGCGAAGAGCCGTCTATTCCGTCAGACGAAGGACGAAACCCATGTTCCAGCCAGAAAAGAGGAGACCGCCATGAGCATCCGCAGAACGAAATGCCTGCTGCATCTTTTCCTTTTTCTTGTCCTGCCTTTTGCCGCAACCGGACGTGAGAATCCCGATGCCTCACGGCTGCTTCTTCCGGAGGATCTCAACTGGCTGAGCAGTCCGGCACTGCATGGCCTGCAGACAAGCGTGCTGATCGGTAATCCTGCCGAAAAGGGCGCATATGTGCAACGCATCAAATTGCCTCCCCATGTCAGGCTCGAACCCCACTGGCATCCCAATCGTTCAAGAATGGTCACGGTACTGCAAGGGACGTTCTCTTACGCTTACGGCGAGACTTTCGATGCATCGAAGCTGAAGGTGCTCCCTCCCGGCAGTTTCTTCACAGAGCCGGCAGGCATTGCCCACTACGCCATGACCGGGAACGACGAGGTCGTTCTGGAGCTCCATGCGACGGGACCCGATGGAACGGTCTATCTGCAGAAGCCTTAGCCGCAGCTGCCTGCCGGGGACGCACCTCGAAGCGTCGGCAGCTGTTTCGTGAGCTTTTCTTTTCTGAAACGGGCCTTATCCGATGAACCTGAAATCCGAAAACGACAGAATCGCAGTTTCGGGCCGATTCTTCCGGGGGCTGCCGTCAGGGGTCGTGACCCTCGGGTTCGTCTCGATGTTCATGGATATTTCCTCGGAACTCATCCACAGTTTTCTTCCCGTCCTGATGACATCGGTTCTCGGCGCCGGCGTGCTGATCGTCGGCATTATCGAGGGCGTATCGGAAGCTGCTGCGTCGTTCATGAAGGTATTTTCAGGAAGCCTTAGCGACTCCCTCAGAAAGCGCAAGCCGCTGGTTCTTCTCGGCTACGGATTGAGCGCCTTGACCAAACCCTTTTTTCCGCTTGCCGAAACGGCGGCATGGGTATTTTCCGCAAGATTCGTAGACCGGATCGGAAAAGGGATCCGGGGGGCGCCGAGAGACGCCCTCATTGCCGACGGAACGCCGCCGGAATTGCGGGGAACCGCATATGGCTTGCGCCAGGCGCTTGATTCAGTCGGTGCGTTTCTCGGACCGCTGCTTGCCTTTTTCCTGATGATGCTTTTTTCAGGCAATATCCGGAGCGTGATGTGGGTATCGGTCGTGCCGGCCGTTCTTTCCGTGATCCTTCTTCTCGCCGGAGTCAGGGAATCTCCGGGTGAGGGGGGAAAAGGGAAACGCCATGCGCTTTTTGGGGCACCGCTTGCGCAGCTTCCGGGAAGGTACTGGCTTATCGTCCTGCTCGGGCTGCTGTTCACCCTTGCCCGGTTCAGTGAAGCCTTTCTCCTGCTCAGGGCTCTCGATACCGGTCTTTCAGCAGCATATACCCCCCTGCTCATGGTGGGGATGAATGTCGTCTATGCAGGGACCTCCTATCCGGCGGGGATTCTTTCCGACAGGTTCGGGTCACGTGCCCAGCTGGCTGCTGGACTTGCGCTGCTTGTCGCTGCCCATGTCGTTCTTGCAGCTGCTCAACATCCGTTCACGGTTTTTGCCGGCGTCCTTCTTTGGGGAGGGCATATGGGGTTCACGCAGGGTGTTCTTTCGAAACTGGTCGCCAATCATGTGCAGGAGCGTTTCCGGGGTACGGCATTCGGCGTCTTCAATCTCGCAACCGGTCTTGCCGTCCTGCTGGCCAGCCTCATTGCCGGTGCTCTGTGGGAGGCTGCGGGACCGAAGGCCACGTTTCTTGCAGGTGCGGTGTTTGCCGGCGTGGCGGCAGTCTGCCTTTTCCTTTCACGGTTTCAGGAAATGCACGAGTCACCCTGATGGGGGGACTTCAAATCCCTCGCAACCGTCGTTGTTTTTCCGTAACTTTCCCTTGCTATGGATTGCTGCCCTCAATCAAACCATAAAACAATGAACATGCGAGCATTTCTCCGGAGCATCGGCGTGGCTGCGGCAACCCTGTCAGTCACTGCAATGCTTGTCTCCTGCCAGAAAAAAGCGGAAGAGCAGGTCCTTGAAAAAGCGATCGAACATTCGACAGGAAAAAGTGCTGACGTTGATGTCAACGGTCAGAACGTGACCATTGAGACAGAGGGTAAGAAAGTCGAAATTCAGGCGAATGCAGCGGAATGGCCAGACGAGATTCCGGGGGATGTTCCGGAGTTCTCCTACGGCACGATCAAGGGAGTGACCCGGACCGAAACTCCCGAGGGATTGAGCTGGGGTATCGTTGTCGAAAATGTACCTGACAGCATCGTCAGGAACTATGAACAGACCCTGAAAAACAGGGGCTTCGAAACCTCATCCATGATCATGAGCGGCGAGAACGGTCAGGGAGGCAGCGTGACCGGTGAAAAGGGGAACATCAGCGTCGTTCTGATGGCAGGCAACGGAAGCGCGAGCCTGTCGGTCGCCCTGAAAAAATAGCCTTTGATCCATTTCAAACCCTTTAACGGTTTGTATCCATGTCACGTCACGATCCGGATTGTCTTTTCTGCAGGATTGCCGGAGGGCAAATCCCGGCAACGGTCATCTACAGGAACGAGCATATCCTTGCGTTCAGGGACATCAATCCTGCGGCGCCCATTCATGCCCTGATCATTCCTGTCGAGCACATCGCCGCGCTCAATGCCCTGGATTCCGATGACGAGGTCATAGCTGGCCAGATTCTGCTGGCAGCAAAGATCGTCGCAGAGAAAACCGGCGTGTTCGAGAGCGGCTACAGGCTGGTTTTCAACAATGGACCCGATGCCCTGCAGAGCGTCGGGCATCTTCATGCGCATCTGATAGGCGGCAAGATGATGGGTTGGCCGCCTTTTCCGGGGCACGGGGTTGCCCATGGAGAGTCCTGAGGATCACGACTTCCCGACAACAGGAGAATGGACTGCATGCCGTGAGCTCCCAACGATAACGAAAGCTTGCCATGACGACCGGAATCGACCCTTTCGGTACAGTGAAGACCCTTCAGCTGCCAGGCGGCGGAGTCCGTTTTCATTCGCTGCCTGAACTGGAAAGAGCGATAGGCAGGGATGTGTCCCGCATGCCGAAAACCGTCAAGGTTCTTCTGGAATCGGCACTGAGGAATTTCGACGGTTACACTGTCCGCGAAAAGGATATCGAGACCATCGCATCGTGGCATGCAACCGACTCCGGCCAGGAAGAGGTTTCCTTCAAACCCGCAAGGGTAGTCCTGCAGGACTTTACCGGCGTTCCGGTCCTTGTCGATCTTGCAGCCATGCGTGAAGCCTGCATCACTCTGGGAGGCGATCCCCGGAAAATCAACCCTCTCGTGCCATGCGATCTCGTTATCGACCACTCCGTCCAGGTTGATTATTTCGGGCGTCCTGATGCCCTGCAGCGCAATCTCGACAGGGAGTTCGAGCGCAACGGGGAACGGTACGCTTTCCTGAAATGGGGTCAGCAGGCACTGGACAATTTCAGTGTTGTTCCTCCCGGAACCGGCATCGTGCATCAGGTCAACCTTGAATATCTTGCATCGGTAGTCCGAACGGTGAACGGGCTGGCATTTCCCGATTCCCTCGTCGGCACCGACAGCCATACGACCATGATAAACGGTCTTGGCGTTGTCGGCTGGGGTGTCGGCGGCATCGAGGCGGAAGCGGTCATGCTCGGTCAGCCGGTCTTCATGCTCCTTCCAAGGGTGACAGGGGTACGTCTGACCGGCAGGCTCAGGGAGGGAGTGACGGCAACCGACCTTGTTCTGACGGTGACCCGGCTGCTCAGGGGGTACGGGGTCGTCGGGGACTTTGTCGAGTTTTTCGGGCCCGGATTCGGCAGCCTGACGGTTTCCGACCGTGCAACGGTTGCCAACATGGCCCCCGAATACGGAGCAACGACGGGGTTCTTTCCGGTGGATCGGCTGACGATCGAATATCTCGGCAAGACAGGCCGAAGTGATCTTTGCTCCCTTGTCGAGCGATATTGCAGGGAGCAGGGGCTCTGGCATGAAGCGGGGGATGAACCGGATTTCACAAGGGTTGTCGATCTCCATCTCGACCGTGTCGAGCCTTCGCTCTCCGGTCCCAGAAGGCCGCAGGACCGCATTGCCCTCTCCATGGCTGTGGCCGAATGGAAAAAGGAGCTTCAGAAGACCTTCGGCAAAGGCGACCGGCAGAGCGACCGCAACGGGGAGTCGATGGAGAATGAAGGGGGAGGCGGAGTCGCGGCTCGCAAGGCAGGCGGTTCCGGGGGGGATGCCGTTTCTCTGCAGCATGGCTCGGTAGTCATAGCAGCAATCACTTCCTGCACCAATACAAGCAACCCGCAGCTGATGATCGCAGCCGGCATTGTTGCCAGGGAGGCTGTCCGTCGCGGCCTGAAAGCAATGCCGTGGGTCAAGACATCGCTTGCTCCCGGTTCGAGGGTGGTGACCGATTATCTTGATGCGGCCGGGTTGAGTCACCCTCTCGATGCGCTCGGATTTTCAACGGTCGGTTACGGATGCACCACCTGCATCGGCAATTCGGGGCCCCTGCCTGAAAGCATAGCGTCTGCGGTTGAAACGCATGATCTCGTGGTCTGTGCTGTGCTTTCCGGTAACCGGAATTTCGAAGGACGAATCAATCCCCATGTCAAGGCGAGCTATCTTGCGAGCCCGCCCCTTGTTGTCGCCTATGCGCTTGCAGGCAGGATCGACATCGATTTCTCCAGTGATCCGCTCGGTGTCGATTCCGAAAACAGGCCGGTCTTCCTGCGGGACCTGTGGCCGTCAGGAGGGGAGGTCGAAAGGGTGGCGACGGGCGCGCTCCATGCACGGCAGTTCACGGAGCGTTACCGGACCGTGAACGAAGGGCCGACCCAGTGGCAGTCCATCAGTGTTCCCGAAGGCGCGCTCTATACCTGGGATGAGCAGTCCACCTATATCCGGAAGCCACCTTTTTTCGACAATCTCTCTTCCGGGCCCGAACCCCCGGGTTCGATCACGGGCGCCCGCTGCCTCGCACTTTTCGGTGACGGCATCACGACCGATCATATCAGCCCTGCCGGCGCGATCGGTTCAGCTCAGCCTGCAGGGGAGTATCTGCTCGCACAGGGGATCGCTGCGCCGGATTTCAACAGCTTCGGCTCAAGGCGTGGAAACCACGAGGTCATGACAAGAGGAACATTCGACAACATCAGGATACGGAATCTTCTGGTTCCGGATACCGAAGGCGGTTTTACGGCATGGCTCGGCGGTGAAGACGGAACGGCCGCAACCCTCCCGATCCATGAAGCTGCAATGCGGTACCGTGCTGCAGGTATCCCTCTCGTCGTTCTTGCCGGAAATGACTACGGCATGGGAAGCAGCAGGGACTGGGCCGCAAAAGGTACCATGCTTCTTGGGGTCAAGGCTGTCATTGCGTGCAGTTACGAACGGATACACCGATCCAACCTTGTCGGGATGGGTGTCCTGCCCCTGCAGTTCCTGCAGGGAGAGACTCCCGCAACCCTCGGCCTCTCCGGTCGTGAGGTGTTCGACATCTCTCTTGACGAGACGCTCGGGCCGGGGCAGTTGCTGACTGTCAACGTAACGGACAGGGAGACCGGTCTCTGCAGGCAATGCCGGGTCGTGAGCCGCCTCGACACCCCTGTCGAGGTGGATTACTATCGCAACGGCGGGATTCTGCCTGCAGTGCTCAGGCGGATTGTCAGAAGCTGAATCGCCGATTTCAGGAAAACAAGATTTTTCGGTAAGAAAGCGGAAAAACTTTTTCTGTTTTCTTTTCGTTATCTAAATTTAATCCAAATAAAAATTCTGCAAATCCAACAAGAGAAAAAAGAGATGAAGCTATCGGAACTGGCGGTCGGCGAGAGCGCTGAAGTAACGTCTGTAGGATCTGAGCCTGCCGTCAGAAGAAGGATAATGGATCTCGGTCTGATAAAGGGAGCCCGGTTCACGGTGTTGCGGGTCGCGCCCCTCGGAGATCCTGTCGAAATCGTCTGCAGGGGCATGCTCCTCACCATGAGAAAACAGGAGGCGGAAGGGATCAGGGTCAGGAAGGTCGCGCCCGACAGCACTCTGAATGCAGGGCAGAGCCGGACGAGGGGATGGAAGCGTTACGGATGGCTCTCATGACCGGACACAGGGAAATAAAGGTTGCCCTTGCCGGAAATCCGAATTCCGGTAAATCCTCTCTTTTCAATGCGCTGACGGGTGCACACCAGAAGGTTGGGAATTTCCCCGGTGTAACCATAGAAAAACACGAGGGTTACCTGGATTGCCGGGAGTACCGTATCAGGGTTGTCGATCTTCCGGGAATCTATTCGCTGACCCCGTACTCTCCCGAAGAGATCGTTACCCGAAGATATATCAGCGATGAAAGGCCGGACGTTGTCATCAACGTGCTTGAAGGTCCGAATCTCGAAAGGAACCTGCTCCTGACCACACAGCTGATGGAGATGGAGGTCGAGTTGCTTGTGGCGCTCAACATGTTCGACGAGGTCGAGGAGAGAGGAATATCGATTGACATCAAGCAGCTGCAGAAACTTCTTGGCTGCCATATCGTGCCGACCTCTGCCAGGAGAAAAAGCGGTATCGAGCCGCTGCTTGATCACCTCATCAGGATCTGCAACGGCGATATTGAGGTCAGAAAGAACAAGATCACCTACAGTCCCGAGGTTGAGAAGGCCGTGGGCCGGATTGCAGGCATGCTGCAGCATGAAAAAGAGCTGGACTCCTTCAGCAGAAGGTGGCTTGCAATCAAGCTGCTCGAGAATGACCGGGAAGTGTATCATCAGGTTCAGCAGTATCCTTTATGGGTGAAGGTGGAACTTGCCCTTCAGGATGCCATCAGGGAGTGTGAGCAGTTGCACGCATCCGATCCCGAGGTACTGATAACCGAAGACCGTTTCGCATTCATCAGGGGCGCCATGAAGGAGTGTGTCATTCTTCCGCATGCCACGAGGGCAAGCCTGACCGATTACATCGATATGATCGTGCTGAACAGGGTGCTTGGACTGCCATTTTTTTTCCTTGTCGTCTGGGCGATTTTTCAGCTGACCTTTACCCTGGGGGCTCCCATCATGAGCGCTCTGGAATACCTGGTCAGTCTGGCGGCCTCCTCGGCCGGGCCGCTGCTTCCTCATGCGATGCTCAGATCGATCATCATTGACGGGGTCATCGCAGGGGTAGGCGGTGTGGTCATCTTTCTGCCGAATATCGTGCTTCTTTTCATCGGACTCTCCTTTCTCGAGGCGTCTGGATACATGGCAAGGGCTGCGTTCGTAATCGACAAGGTGATGCACCGGTTCGGTCTGCACGGCAAGTCGTTCATTCCCATGGTTACTGGTTTCGGCTGTTCCATTCCCGCAATCATGGCTACCCGCACGCTCAAGAACAGGGGGGACCGGCTTGCTACCATCATGACGATTCCCTTCATGAGCTGCGGTGCCAAACTGCCCGTCTATGTTCTGCTTGCAGGAGCTTTTTTCCCTCCTCAGACAGCAGCAAACGTGATGTTCGGTATTTATGCGCTCGGCATCGCCGTGGGACTCTGGACTGCCTGGCTGCTGAAGTCGACCGTCCTGAAAAGCGATTCGGAACCGTTCGTCATGGAATTGCCGCCATACAGGTGGCCTACCCTGTCTTCGGTTTTGTTCCAGGCGAGGAACAAGGCGATGATGTACCTCAAGAAAGCCGGTACCCTTATTCTTGGTGCTGTCATGATCATCTGGGCCGCAAGCAATTTCCCGCACAGCCGCCAGCTTGACAAGCGCCTTGCCGCTGAAACGGCCAGTATCGAGGCCGGACCGTCTTCTCCGGAACAGAAAGCTGCCGCAATCCGGGAACTCGGCAGCCGGTTCCGGGCAGAACAGCTTGCCTATTCCTGCGCAGGAAGGGCAGGCAAGTTCCTTGAACCGCTGATCCGGCCTCTCGGCTTCGACTGGCGGATAGGAATTGCCCTTGTGACCGGTCTTGCGGCCAAGGAGGTAGTGGTTTCAACGCTCGGCACGATCTACTCGCTCGGTCAGAACGGTCAGGGGGGTGTCGAGCTTTCAGCCATTCTCAAAAACGATCCGGGTTTCAGCCGGGCAACTGCACTGAGCCTGATGGTATTCGTGCTCCTCTATATCCCGTGTGTCGCTTCGCTGGGGGTCATGAAAAAAGAGGTCGGCCAATGGAAACCGGTAGTCCTCTACTCGGCGTATGCCCTTCTTACGGCATGGATATGCGCATTCATGGCCTACAGGACCGCCCTCGTCATGCTGTGACTTCAGCGTTCTCCTCTGACTGGACGGCGACGAGGCCCGATTCCTCAGCCTTTGTGATGATGTCTTCGATGGGCAGGTTCATTGGCGCGGGTTTGCCGTCAAGCATGGTGATCGTCACGACCGGATGGGCGGCCATGTGGTCGTTCATGATCTTTTCCCAGCAGGCCTGCGTTGCTTCGTCGAGCGTGCTCCACGAGAGGCGTCCGCGGCACTTCGGAAATTTCGAGCAGCCGAGCCAGAGGCCGCGTTTGCCGGTTCGCAGATACATCGGCGCGCCGCACTTCGCGCAGACGAGATCGGTGGTGACCGGTGGCGTCTTGATCGGCTCGATGTGACGCTGCTTGTTGAGATTCAGCAAGGTGTTGCATTTCGGATAGTTCGAGCAGGCAAGGAACGGTCCGAGACGCCCTGTCCTCAATAGCATGCGGCCATCACTGCAGGCCGGGCATTTGATGCCGGTCTCCCTGGGTTTGGCCTTCGTGGTGGCTATCGATTTGATGTTCTTGCACGAAGGGTATCCGGAGCAACCGAGGAATTTGCCGCTTGCAGTCCATTTGACGATCATGTGTCCTTCTCCGCATTTGTCGCAAAGCCGGGCGTCCCTGTTCTGGGGAATGAAAGGATCGTTTTTCCGGCTGCTCAGAGCGGCTTCCAGAGGCCTGAAAAAGTTGTCGAGCACCTTTTCGTATTCATCATCTCCGGTGGCCACCTTATCAAGTTCGTCTTCCATGTAGGCGGTGAAGCCGACATTGAAAAGATCGGGGAAATTGGCGACGAGGATCATGGAAACATCCCTTCCCAGTTCGGTCGGGATGATCTTTTTTTTCTGCAGCTCTACGTAACGGCGTTCCTGAAGCGTCGAGAAAATGGATGCGTAGGTCGATGGTCTGCCGATGCCGTAATTGTCGAGTTCCTTGACAAGGCTTGCTTCCGAATAGCGGGCTGCAGGACGGGTGAAGCTTTGCTTACTGTCGAGTTGTGAAAGGGAAAGGGTATCTTTCAGGGAAAGATTTTCGGGAAGCTTCACGATCTGTTCCTTTTCAATTTCGTCCCGTGTCGACGTCTGAGCCTCGTAATCGAGTTCCTGCTGATCGTCGTAGACGCGAAAAAAGCCGGGGAAGAGGGTCCGGTTTCCGGTTGCCCTGAAAAGAAAAGCCTTTTCATGGTCTTCAACGTCTACTTTCGTCTGCTCGATTTTCGCAGGTGCCATCATCGATGCAATGAAGCGCTTCCAGATCAGTTCATAAAGCCTGTACTGGTCGGGTGAGAGATAGCTCCTCAATGATTCGGGAGTTCTTCTTACCGATGTGGGTCGAATGGCTTCATGTGCATCCTGGGTATTTCGCCCTGTCTTTGCATGACTGCCCGGACCGATATAGTTTTTTCCAAAAAGAGCCGCAATATATTCATGGGCCTGGCTTACCGCTTCGCTGCCGATGCGGGTGGAATCGGTTCGCATGTAGGTGATCAGGCCTGTGGAGCCTTCCGCTCCGAGCTCAATGCCTTCATAGAGCTGCTGTGCAAGGCGCATGGTTTTCTGGGAACCGAATCCCAGCTGATTTGAAGATGCCTGCTGAAGAAGCGAGGTTGTGAATGGAAGCGGCTGTTTGCGCTGCAGGACCTTTGATGCGATATCGCCCACGCCGAACAGGCTTGCCTGAATTGCCGCTGCAAGGGTCTTTGCCTGATCACCGTTAGTGATCTCGGGTTTTTCGCCTTTTACTTTCACCAGTTTCGCCCGGAACGGCTCTCCCCCGGCAGTGACGAATTCAGCGGTAATTGTCCAGTATTCCTGGGGTTTGAATGCCTCGATTTCCGATTCGCGTTCGCAGATCAGCCGCAAGGCGACCGACTGTACCCTTCCGGCAGAAAGGCCGCGGAAGACCACGTTCCAGAGGAAAGGGCTTATCTTGTATCCGACGATCTTGTCAAGGCCTTGACGGGTCTGCTGGGAACGTACCAGCCTGTAGTCGATCTGCCGGGGATGATGGATCGCCCCTGTCACCGCATTTTTGGTGATTTCGTTGAACAGGATGCGAAAGACGGGCTTCCGTGCGAATTCGATTTCATGAGAAATATGCCAGGCAATGGCTTCTCCTTCGCGGTCGGGGTCGGTGGCTATCAGAACCCGGTCAGCTTCGCCGGCAAGCTTTTTCAGCTGCCGCACCACCTTCTCCTTGCCTGGGATGATTTCATAGCGAGGCTCGTAGTGGTTGTCGAAATCAAGGCCGATCTCTTTTTTCGGAAGATCCTTTATGTGTCCGACCGAGGCATAGACCGTATAGTCATCCCCAAGATACTTGTTGATGGTTTTGGCTTTGGACGGCGACTCAACGACAATGAGAGTCCTGTTTCTGGCTGATAAGGCCGGGATTTTTGAAGCCATTGCGAAGACCGGATGCTTAGGGATTGCCTCTGATGTTGGAAAAGATAGGGGTTGCCTGCCAAAAAACAAACAAGTCTTCATAAAGGGTCCATGAGCGCGGACGGACCGACTGGCGAAAAACCGCAGGAACTGCACTGGGGGGAGCAATATATTTCTTATAATTGATGGATCGCTGAATATTACAAGTCATGAAAGCAATGCGTTCTCTTCTGACATCTCCGAAGGCAGGCCCTCTGGGTGCGCTCATTTTGCTTGTGACGCTCTTTGCCGCCGATGCGTTTGCACTGAAGCCGACGGCTGCGCAAGCAGTTCCTTCGACGGTATACCTTGAGGCAACAACGGGTTTCGGGCAGGGCTATACGATCAAGGTCCAGGGCCTGAGGCAAAATAATGCCGTGCTTGTCGATCTCGGCTCTTTTGCACGAGCAATGCGTCTCAGCCAGAAGGTCGAAGGGGGGCAGATACAGATCGAGGAAACCTTCAGCCGACCCGGCACGAGCTGTATCCTCACTTCAGGAAGCAACTTTGCGCTTGTCCTTTCCCGCGACCGGCAGTCTGAACGGCGCATTCTCCAGATCAAGTCATCGCCTGAAGTCTGGCAGTCCAGGATGTACCTGCCCGTTGACCAGCTCTGCAGGCTGTTTACGCTCTGGCTTGACAGGGAGGTTGTGTACGATCCTTCCGAAAACAGGATCAAGGCTTTTCTCTGGGGGCTGAAATCGGGACCATCGTACCGGTCGCTCGGTATGGTGACGCAGGATATCCGTGAAAGTACGAGAATCGAGGAAGTGCCTGCTGAAAGAGGAGGCGCTGCGGTGATTGAGGATGTCGAGGTTGAAACGAGAGCGAATGGCGTTGTGATCCGGTTTGCCGCTTCGGGAAGCAAAACAGCGTCATCGTTCCTGAAACCGGATGAAAACGGTTCCGCATACCTGACTCTTGAAAAGGCAGGCGGGAGCATAGAACGCCTCACGAAACGTTACAACGAGGGCATCGTCAGATCGATCACTCCCATGCAGCTCCAGACCGGCGCCCTGCAGTTTGTCATTTCCCTCAATACCGATGCTTTCGTGCTGAAATCTGCGGATGTCCAGTACGATGTGAAAAACAACGATTATGTGCTCTATGTGATGAGCAATATCGATGTCGAGGCTATCAGAAGGGCCGAGAAGGAAAAACTGATCCAGCAGCAGCTCAGCAAGGATGTCAACAAATGGCAACTCGACGCCATTGTGGTCGATGCAGGCCATGGGGGCAGGGATCCGGGTGCCATCGGTCAGAGAGGGACGCGGGAAAAGGATGTGGTGCTGAACATCGTCAACGATCTCGGCATGTTCATCAAGCAGAAGTGGCCGGAACTCAGGGTCATCTATACACGCAAGGATGACCGCTTCATTCCCCTCCATGAGCGGGGCAGGGTCGCGAACCGCTATGGGGGCAAGCTTTTTGTAAGCGTGCATTGCAATTCGACACCCAAGACTCATGTCAGAGGCGCCGAGGTCTACATCCTCGGAACGCACAAGACCCAGGATGCCCTCGAGGTTGCGATGTTCGAAAATTCGGTCATCACCAAGGAAGAGAACTACCGCGAACGGTACAAGGGTTTTTCCGACGAGTATATGATCATGAGCAGCATGGCCCAGAGCGCCTTTGCCAAGCAGTCGACCGAACTTGCCCGGTATGTGTTGAGAAAGATCGAAAGAAAGGAAAGCACCAACGGATTCGGTGTGCGCCAGGCAGGATTCATGGTGCTCTGGACTCCTTCGATGCCGAGTGTTCTTGTCGAGACAGGGTACCTTTCAAACCCTGATGAAGAGAGAGTTCTCAGGGACCGTGAAGAGCAGACCAAAATCGCCTACGGCATTTTTCAGGGTCTGCAGCAATACAAGGCAACCTACGAAAACCGGATGATGGCAATCGGCAGGTCGCAATAGGTTCTTGCCGGCTGTTCGCCCTGAATGAGCATCATGGTGCCGGCTTTTCCTGACAGGCGTTGCCTCCTGTCAGGATGGCGGCTTCTGTTTGCAAAGTCGTCAACCTTCCGCTAAATTCAGGTTTACAATTCGGGCGTGCGCCTTCAAGGGGCGTTCGTCGTCGTGGAGGTCCCATGCAGCGTCAGGTATTCATGAATCCGGTTACCGGAAAAATATTACAGATTCTTGTTCGCCGTACCGGCTTTGTTTCCGGAGAGGAGCTCTGCCATGAACTGCAGATGACCCGGAGCGCAGTCTGGAAGCATGTCGTGCAGCTCAGGCAATGCGGTTATCGGATCAATGCCGTCACCGGCAAGGGGTATCGACTTGCTGAACTGACCGGCATGCCTGTGTCAGGTGAGGTGGCACCGCTGTTGACCACAAGCAGGTTCGGCCGTAACCATGTTTTTCTCGATTCGACCGTTTCGACAAACCTGGTTGCCCGGGCGATGGCCCGGGAAGGAGAACATGAAGGCTCAATAGTGGTCGCCGATCATCAGAGCGGAGGCAGAGGGCGGATGGGCCGCAGATGGATTTCTCCGCCGGGCGTGAATCTTTACTGCTCGCTGCTTCTCCGGCCTGCCGTTCCTTCAAGAAGGGTTCCTGAAATTCCCCTTCTTGCTGCTGCTGCAATCCATCAAGCGCTCAGCAGGGAGTTTCCGGGTCTTCAGTCATCGATCAAGTGGCCGAACGACATTCTGGTGAACGGAAGGAAAGTGTGCGGCATTCTCTGCGAAATGGAATCCGAACCCGACATGACGCATTTTGTCGTTGTCGGCTTCGGTCTTAATGTAAACCTCGCAGTGATTCCCGAAGAGCTTCAGGGGACAGCCACATCGATTTTTCAGGAAACAGGCCGGCCTGCATCGAGGTCGAATCTTCTTGCTGAAATTCTCAACGGTTTCGAGCCTGTCTATGAAGAGTGGCTCGCCCATGACGACCTCGGTTCGGCAGTGGCTTACCTTGAGGAACACTCGTGGCTGAAAAACAAGACCGTATGCATCGAGCAGGTCAACAGAAGGTTTTCCGGAAGGGTATGCGGATTCGGGCGGGAAGGCCAGCTCCTGCTCGAGGCAGAGGACGGAACCCGGCTCTCCGTTTTTTCAGGCGAGGCGCATCTTCATGAAACCAATAACCTCAGGGTGAGTTCATGACTGCCTTTCTGCATCCGGATATACAAAAGGCCTATGACATGCTTGAAAGCGGAAGGCCTGTCAGTGCCGAACTTGCTTCTTCTCTCGCTCTTCTGCCAGGTGACGCGGTTCCGGATCTGCTTTCCCTTGCAAACAAGGTGAAGAACCGTTTCGGGATGAACGGGGGGGCGATCCACGCCTGCTCGATCACCAATGCAAAGTCGGGGATATGCGGCGAAAATTGCCGTTTCTGCGCCCAGTCGAGTCACAACAGTGCGGATATCGAGGTCTATGATCTTGCCGGTGCTGATACAGTGCTTGCACAGGCCAGAGCCGCCAGGGAAAAGGGTGTCATGCATTTCGGCATTGTGACGAGCGGGTACGGTTACCTGAAAATCACCCCTGAGTTCGAGCGGGTTCTCGCCCTCATCGACATGCTGCACAGGGAAATCCCGGATCTTCATGTCTGCGCGTCTCTCGGCATTCTTTCGGAAGAACCGGTCAGGCGCCTTGCAGAGCATGGCATAGCACATTACAACATCAACCTGCAGGTTGCTCCCGGAAAGTACCGGGAACTCATTGCCGATACCCATTCTGCAGGGGACAGGGTGCAGACCGTAAAACTGCTCAGGAAGCACGGCGTCTCGGTCTGCTGCGGAGGCATCATCGGCGTCGGCGAGACCATGCAGGACCGGATCGACATGATCTTTGCCCTGAAGGAGCTCGACGTGACCGTCATACCGCTCAACGTGCTTGTTCCGATAGCCGGTACGCCACTTGAGGATCAGGCTCCCGTTCCGGTAGCCGACATCGCAAAGACCTTCGCGATCTGCAGGCTCGTGCATCCCCGCCGGATCATCAAATTCGCTGCAGGCCGTGAAACCGTCATGAAAGATTTTCAGGGTCTGCTCATGCTTGCCGGAGCAGACGGTCTTCTGACAGGAGGCTACCTGACAACCCGCGGAAGGGATGTTATCGACGACCAGCGCTTCATCACCCAGTTGCAGGGTTTCGCATGAAAAGGGACCTCATGAGGCCGGTACCGATAGAAGAATTCATCAGCGGAGAGCTTGCCGCGCTCAGGGGGAAAAAACGGTACCGGACGCTTCCTGCCGTCGGGACGAGAACCGGAAGGCATATCACCGTAAACGGAAGGGCGTTGCTGAACCTTTCTTCGAACGACTACCTCGGCATAGGAGAAGACAGGGGACTGCTTTCTGAATACCTCCTGAGGTTCGGGGCAGAAAACGCAGATGGTCGCTACACGCTGACGGCGTCTTCCTCAAGACTGCTGACGGGCAACCACCCTCTCTACGGCGAGCTGGAAGAGACCATAGCCGATCTTTACGGCGCTGAATCCTCCCTGGTGTTCAACAGCGGCTATCATGCCAATATCGGCATACTTCCTGCTGTCAGCACCAGGCACGACCTCATTCTCTGCGACAGGCTCAATCATGCCAGCATCATCGACGGGATCATGCTTGCCGAAGCAGACTACAAGCGATACCGGCACTGCGATTACGATCATCTCGAGGAACTGCTCCACCAGTTCCGCGACAGATACAGCCAGGTGTATATTGTCACTGAATCGGTCTTCAGCATGGATGGCGATCTTGCCGATCTGCAGCGGCTTGTCGAGCTGAAACGGAAATACCGTGCCGTGCTTGTCGTCGACGAGGCTCATGGTGCTGGAGTGTTCGGAAAGAACGGTCTCGGGCTTTGCGAAGATGCCGGAGTGGTCAACGAGGTTGACGTCCTGATCGGCACGTTCGGCAAGGCCCTTGCCTCGACCGGAGCCTATGCTGTCATGAAGAGGCTGTTCCGGGAGTATCTGATCAATACCATGAGGCCGCTTATTTTTACCACGGCACTGCCGCCGATCGTTCTTGGCTGGAGTCTTCTGGTGATCAGGCACCAGAGAGGCATGCATCGTCAGCGGCAGCATCTTCTCATGCTGGCCGCGAAACTGCGCGATGAGCTGAGGTCCGGCGGGTTCGATGTTCCTGGAGAAAGCCATATCGTGCCGGTCGTTTTCGGAGAAAACGACCGGACAGTTGCCATGGCCGAAGCACTTCGTCAAGAGGGTTTTCTGGCTCTTCCGGTCAGACCTCCGACGGTGCCCGAGAACCGGTCGCGAGTCCGCTTTTCACTCAGGGCAAATCTGGAGTGGGAGGATGTCGAGCGTCTTCCGAAGATCATGAAACCGCGTGTGCGATGAAGGCGACCTGGATTGTCAAGGAGGAAAAGCCGGATATCCTGCTGTTTTTCAACGGATGGGGAATGGACGACCGGATAGCCGCGTTCATCAGCTCCTCAGAACCTGGCGTCTGTACCCATGATGTTCTCGCCTTCCATGATTACAGCGACCTGAACCTTCCCTCAGGTTTTTCACATGTTCTCGATCCGTACCGTTCGGTCGATCTTGTCGCCTGGTCACTGGGTGTCTGGGCCGCGATCCGTGCAGGCATTCCGAAGGTTGATCGTGCCGTGGCAGTCAATGGCACTCCCGATCCGGTCGACGACAGACTCGGGATTCCGCTCGCGATTTTTCAGGCAACGCTTGACCGTTATTCGGAGGATACCCGCAGGCGGTTCGAACGGAGAATGCTGGGCGAAGAACCCGGTGAGCGGTTCGCAAGGGTTGCATCACGCCGGACAACCGCTGATCAGGAAGAGGAGCTTCGTTCGATTCTGCAGGCAATCTCAGGGAATGCGCCTGTTTCTCGCTCTTCATGGACGTACGGTGAGGCGGTGGTCGGAGGCAGGGATCTTGTTTTTCCTGTTCGGAACCAGTACAATGCATGGGATGGTATTCCGAAGAGGACTATCGCTTCGATGCCTCATTTCCCTTTTTTCCTGCTGTCCGGATGGAAGGAGCTTATCGCATGAGGAAAGGGGTTGACAAGCAGCTCGTATGCAGGAGGTTCGGCAGGGTGCTGCATACATACCGAAGGAGTGCGGTCATGCAGGGCAGGATGGCGGATGAGCTCGTTGCGTTGCTCCGCCGGTCCGGCTTGCCGGGCCATGCAGGAAGAGTGCTGGAGGTCGGCTGCGGATCCGGAATTCTGACAGGAGCCCTGCTTTCGGAATTCAGTGCCGGGTCCTATTTTGCCAATGATCTGGTTGCCGAAAGCAGCGATTTTGTGTGGCAGGTCGTCCGGCAGCATGATGTCGGCGAGTATCTGTTTCTTCACGGTGATATCGAAACGATCGGCGATCTTCCGAGTGATCTTGATCTGGTGGTTTCCAATGCGACGGTACAGTGGTTCAATGATATAGGCGGTTTCGTCGACCGTATGGCGGCCTGCCTGAGACCGGGAGGTCTTCTTGCTTTCAGTACCTTCAGCACGGCCAATATGAGGGAGATAACCCATCTGGAAAAGATCAGCCTTTCCTACAGCACCCCTGAAGAACTTGCCGATTTTGCCGGTGGCCTGTTCGACATTGTCACTGTCAGGGAGGAACTGAAAAGGATCGAATTCGCATCTCCCGAGGAAGTACTGCTTCATATCAGGCAGACAGGCGTCAACGGAGTTGACGGACGTTCCTGGACCAGAGAGCGTTACCGGCATTTTCTGCATCGCTACCGGGCCTCCTTTTCCTCCGGTAACGGTGTCTATCTGACCTATCATCCCGTCTATTGCTGTTTCAGGAGAAAAGCACGATGAGAGGCGGCGTTCTGGTGATAGGCGGGATCGATACCGGTGTCGGAAAAACCATCGCAACCGGACTGCTTGCAAGGGCTTTGATCGAGCGGGGGCGAAGTGCCATCACGCAGAAAATCGTACAGACCGGCTGTACGGGATTCCCGGATGACATCATGACTCACCGGATGCTGATGGGGGTCGGGCTCCAGGATGCCGACAGGGAGGGAAAAACCTGTCCTTATGTCTTTCCCTATCCCGCCTCTCCGCATCTTGCCGCCCGGATGGAAGGCATAACCATCGACATCATGGATATCCGCCGGGCCACCTTCGCTCTCCAGAAACAGTACAGCATGGTGCTTCTCGAAGGAACGGGCGGGCTGCTGGTACCGCTCAGCCAGGACCTTCTCGTCGCCGACTACATCCGTGATGCCGGTTATCCGCTTCTCCTGGTCAGCAGTTCAAGGCTCGGCAGCATCAACCATACCCTGCTTTCGCTTGAAGCGTGCGTGAGAAGGGGGATCGCAGTCAAAGGGCTCCTGTACAACCGCTTCCGTGAAGGTGACACGGCCATCGGTGACGACAGCCGGCATATGATCGATCGATATCTGAAAAAATACGGATTGTCAGCACCGGTCATCGATCTTCATGAGGGCGTTCTGCCGCCGGGGACCCTGGATATTCTCTGTATCTGAACAACCGCACTTTCATCTGCCTAATGAACCGCAGTTCCGAAGACTCGATGGATCCCTGCTTTGACCGAAAGCATCTCTGGCATCCCTATACCTCGATGACCGATCCTCTTCCGGTTTATCCGGTAACCGGCGCGAGAGGGGTCTGTATCGAGCTTGCCGATGGCAGAAAACTCATCGACGGCATGTCGTCCTGGTGGGCGGCGATCCATGGGTACAACCATCCAGTGCTCAACAAGGCAGTTGCCGATCAGTTGCAGCGCATGAGTCATGTCATGTTCGGGGGTCTGACCCATGAACCGGCCATCACTCTCGGCCGCATGCTGACCGAACTCCTGCCGGGAAGCCTCAGGAAGGTTTTTTTCAGCGATTCGGGATCGGTTTCGGTCGAGGTCGCTCTCAAAATGGCACTCCAGTACTGGCATGCGGTCGGCAGACCGGAGAAAAAACGACTCCTGACCGTACGATCAGGATATCACGGCGATACCTTTGCCGCGATGTCGGTCTGTGATCCGGTAACCGGCATGCACAGCCTTTTCAAGGGATTCTTTCCCGAGCAGTATTTTGCTGAAGCGCCCCGGTGCGGGTTTCACGACGAATGGGATGAAGATGCCCTTGCCGATCTGCAGACGAAGCTTGAGCGGCACCATCATGACATCGCCTCTGTGATTCTCGAACCGGTCGTCCAGGGAGCGGGGGGGATGCGTTTCTACTCCCCCCGTTACCTTTGCGGGGTGAAAGAGCTTTGCGACTCCTATGATGTCCTTCTGATCTTTGACGAGATTGCCACAGGATTCGGAAGAACGGGAAAACTTTTTGCCATGGATCATGCCGGAGTATCTCCGGATATCATCTGTGTGGGAAAGGCGCTTACCGGCGGCTACATGACGCTTGCCGCGACTGTTGCAACAGACCGGGTTGCCGAGGGCGTCTGTTCGGGCGAGCCGGGCATGTTCATGCACGGGCCTACCTTCATGGCAAATCCCCTTGCATGCGCTGTTGCCGCAGCAAACCTGAAACTGCTTTTCAGCTATGACTGGCAGGGAACGGTGCTCCGCATGGAAGAAGAGCTGAAGGAGGGGCTTGCTCCCTGCCGTGCGATGTCCGGAGTGGCAGATGTCCGGGTGCTCGGTGCAATCGGTGTTGTCGAACTCGAGCAGCCCGTCGTCATGGCTGAAATACAGGGCAGGTTCGTGGATCGAGGTGTCTGGGTCAGGCCTTTCGGGAAACTGGTCTACCTCATGCCGCCTTTCATCGCAACGAGTGCGGAGCTGGCAGCGCTGACCGGTGCCGTCTGCGATGTGGTCGGCGATACCGTCAGGCGGACTCAGGCGTAACTTCCGCGGGTTATGGGCATGGCTCTGTGGTCTTTTCTGGAAAAGAGAGCGGGGCACCGTACAAACATCGGGAAATTTGTTTTTTTTATGGGTTCAGGGCCTGAACAGCACAGGTCTTCATAATCCTTTCAGCGCCACAAGATGGAATAGTATGACAGCAAAACCCTGGCTCAGCCATTATGACGAAGGTGTTCCTCACACGCTGGCACCGTATCCTTCAAAAACCTTGCTCGACGTTGTTGATGAAGCCGTACGGCAGCATCCCGACCGGACGGTACTGCATTTCAAGGGAGCAACCGTCTCCTATGCTGAGCTGGATCGCCAGAGCAGCTCTTTCGCTGCAGCGCTTTCGGCAATGGGTGTCCGCAAGGGCGACCGTGTAGCGCTTCTTCTGCCCAATTCTCCACAGATGATCATTGCTGAATTCGGCATCTGGAAAATGGGGGCGATCGTTGTTCCCATAAATCCGCTCTATACCGGGCATGAACTCGAATCCGCCCTGAATGAATGCGGTGCTGAAACCGTCGTGGTGCTGACACCTTTCTATGGAAAAATCAGGGACATATTCCGGAAAACAGCCGTCAAAAGAGTCATCGCTTCAGGCATCAAGGACTATCTTCCCGCCTTCAAGCGACTGCTGTTTACCCTTCTCAAGGAAAACAAAGACGGACACCGCATTGCACTTGCAGCAGGAGATTACTGGATGAACGAGCTGATCTCCGGCAACGACGGCCGTTCCGGGCCGCCATGCAGCGTTGTTCCCGATGATCCTGCCCTGTTTCTGTTTTCCGGCGGTACGACGGGCAAACCCAAATGCGCTGTCAGTTCGCATCATGCGCTGGTCATATCCGGCATGCAGATCAGCACCTGGTTCGGCGTTCTCATGGAAACAGAAAGGGATATCATTCTATTGAACATGCCGCTCTTCCATGTCTATGCCCAACTCGGCATCATGACTGCCGGATTCATGCGAAAGCATCCGCTCGCCCTTGTTCCGAATCCAAGGGATGTCGACGACCTGATAGCAACCATCAAAACGCTCAGGCCTGCTGTCCTGCCAGGAGTACCCACCCTGTTCAACGCGCTCATCAATCATCCGAAGCTCCGGAAGGATGCCTCGGTTCTCAGATCGGTGAAGCTGATCGTTTCAGGTGCCGCCCCGCTGCTTCTTGAAACGAAAAAACGTTTCGAGGCACTGAGCGGCGGCCGGATCATCGATGCCTACGCCCTGACCGAATCGATGATCGCATCCGTCTGTACACCCGTACTCGGCCCCTACAAACCGGGTTCGGTCGGGATACCCCTGCCGGATGTGGCGGTCCGCATCGTCGAGCAGGAAAAAGGGGTACGGGAGCTTCCTGCCGGGGAAGTCGGGGAAATCCTCCTGCATGCGCCTCAGCTTATGCTGGGCTACTGGCAGAATCCCCGGGAATCCGAAGCCATTCTCCGGGATGGATGGCTTTTTACCGGCGATCTCGGCTATCTCGATGAGGACGGCTACCTGTTCATCGTTGACCGGAAGAAAGACGTCATCAAGCCAGGCGGTTTTCAGGTATGGCCGAGGGAGGTCGAAGAGGTTATTGCCATGCATCCTTCGGTTTCGGAGGTCGGCGTTTCGGGTATCCCGGACGATTATCAGGGAGAAGCCGTGAAGGCCTGGGTTGTTCTTCGCGAAGGGTGCCCGCTTACGGTGGAAGAGCTGAAAAACCATTGCCGCAAAGAGCTGGCAGCCTACAAGGTGCCTCGTCATGTCGAGTTCCGGTCGAGCCTTCCGAAATCAATGGTTGGAAAGGTGCTGCGGCGCAAGCTGGTGGAGGAGCATTGCGCCGGGTCCGGGACGTGAGAAAACAGGATGCATCGTCATGCGACAGCTGTTGCTTTTTGAGATGGAAAATCGTCGTGGGCGACATCTCGCGGGAACCGGTAACTCGATGTGAAAAAATGGTTTGTTTGTTCCCTGAAAAAGCAGGCACGTTCATTGCTGATTGATGGATAGAATAATGCTGATTTTCTTGCAACCATCGGTATTAAACATCGAACGGCCATGTTAGGTGATATTCTGCTGATAGGGGAGCAGCACAGAACCGCTGCAAAAGCCATTGCCGAAAGGGTGCTGGCTGAAAGGGATGCCATGCAGGCAGACAATCCCGGGTACAAATACATCGTTGCTGTTTCCGGTGAATCGGGAGCAGGAAAATCGGAGTTGTCCCATACGCTTGCCATGCAGCTGAAAAAGGAAGGAGTTCGTGTCAAGATTCTTCATACGGACAATTATTATCGGGTGCCGCCAGCCGGGAGAAGGGTTTTCCGGATGACCAGCGATTTCGAATCGGTCGGTGTCGACGAGTACGACTGGGAACTGCTGCACCGTCATATCCGGGAATTCAGGGAAAACAGTCAGGCAGTCCTTCCCTGTGTTGATATTGTCACTGATGAGGTCGACGAGCTGATCACCGATTTCAGCAGGGTCGAGCTGCTCGTGGTGGAAGGACTCTATGCAGTTGCAACTGAAGGAGCCGATATCCGTGTGTTTATCGACCTGACCTATCATGAAACCAGGAAAAACCAGGAGCTTAGGGGAAAGGAGCAGGCCGACGATTACCGGCAGCAGGTTCTTGAGCGGGAGCATCAGGGTGTCCGCTCGTTGCGGCATCTTGCCGATCTTTTCGTGAACAAGTCATACCAGGTGGTCGAAGCCGGCGAGTTCTATTCGTCGTCGAACGATCTCGAATACGAGTATGTGATGGCCTGATTCCTCTACTCTTTCATCCGAAGCCGAATGACTTCTGACGAGCTGCATGCGCTCATGGACCCTGAGGTCCGCACCATGATCATGGAGCACCGGGAAGACGATCCCGCTGCATTCGCCCTGCTGTTTCATGGAAGACATGATCTGCCTGTAAGGGCTATGGCCGGACAGATAGCCTGCATGCAGAAAGCGGAAAAAAAGCTGCCGACCCTTTTCCGTTTTCCGCTTCTGTACAGCCGGGTGGCGCTTGAGCAGGCTTCGGGAGAGCGCGCCGCCGCATACAAGGCGAGACTGATGTCGGGCAAGAGGCTGATCGATCTGACAGGGGGGCTCGGCATCGATTCGATCATGCTGTCACAGCGCTTTGAAGAAGTTGTGTACTGTGAACGGGATACGGGGCTTGCCGAACCGGTTTCGCACAACCTGCGGGTTCTCGGAATCCGCAATATCGACATCAGGACAGGGGACAGTACGAAGCTTCTTGAAGCCTGTTCCGACGGATCGTTCGACTGGATTTACGCTGATCCGGCCAGAAGAGAGGGGGGGCGGAGGGCTGCAGGCCTGCAGGTGTCGAGTCCCGATATGGTCTCACTCCATGATACCCTGCTTCGAAAAGCACCGATGGTTTGCATCAAGGCGTCTCCGGTGCTTGAAATCAGCGGATTGCGCAAGCTGCTGCCTTCGCTCTCGGGGGTCACGGTTGTTTCGGTCGATCAGGAGTGCAAGGAGGTGCTGCTGTTGCTCGACCGTGACAGGCAACAGGCCGGCCTCCTTCCTGTCCGGGCGGTGTGTCTTGACGATGGCGAGTTTACGCTTGAGGGCACAGAGGGAGAGCCCCGGGCAGGAACGCTTTCCGGGGCGCCAAGAGGATACCTGTACGAGCCGGATCCTGCAATCATCAAGGCAAGGCTGGTTGCACGGCTTGCCGAAGGCTTCGGCCTGACATTCCTCAACGGATCGGTGGGCTACCTGACGTCCGACCGGTTTCTCGAAGGATTTCCCGGCAGGAGTTTCCGTGTTGTCAGGGCCGCTTTCTACAAACCGAAATCATTCAGCTCCCTGCTCGAAAGCTGGGGAGTCCGTTCAGCAAGCATACAGCGGAGAGACTTTCCGCTTTCTCCCGAGGAGATAAGGAAGCGTTACAGGCTTGGTGAAAGCGACGACGTGTTTCTTTTTTTCACGAAAGATGCTGCCGGCAAACTTCTTGTCCTGTGTTGCGAAAAACCGTAGGGTACCTGAGCGGCCGACTCGGGGCTCCCTGTCTTTTCAGCACGGTTCAGGCCGGATTGCCGGCCTCATGCCGCAGCCTGAGAAGCTCTTTCTGCGCCAGACCGAACCGTAGTCCCTGGATGCTGACAGTGACGGTTCCTAAGCCGAGCAGGCGCATGAACTGGCGCAGGATGAGGGTTCCCATGGTGAAGACGTCTGCCCTTCCCTCCGGAATCCCGAGAGCGGCAATCTCCTCCAGAGTCATGTGTCTGAGCCGCTCAAGCAGGCCGCTGACGTGGTCATAGTCGAGGACGTAACGATGCACCTTTTCAGGTATGAACAGCCGGGACCCCATGCTTACCTGGGCGATTGTCGTCAGGGTTCCGGCGACTCCGTATACATGCTCACGCGCTTCAAAGAACGGGAGGATGCCTGCGGTCAGCTGCCGGTTGATCTCTTCCACGGCCCTTGTGAAAGCCTCCCCGGTCGGAGGCAGGGAGCTGAAAAACCGCTCTGTCAGCCTGACCGAGCCGATATCGAGACTGACTGCGCCGGAAACTGTGTCCTTCGTTCCCATGATGATTTCGGTACTGCCGCCTCCGATATCGATCACCGAAAAAGGCTCAGGAATGTCCGTGAGTCCGGCCACGGCTCCAAAAAAGGTGAGTTCCGCTTCTTCCCTGCCGCTCAGGCATTGAAGGCAGATGCCTGTCGAGCTGAAGACTTCGTCGATGATGGCCGTCCGGTTGCCTGCATCCCGGAGGGCGCTTGTTCCTGCTGCGATGATGGTTTCAGCTCCGTGGCCGAAACTGGTGGTGCGGTAGTCAAACAGACAACGGAGAAGGCGGTCGAGGGCAGCCCGTTCGATCATTTTCCTCTCGTCGACATTCTTGCCGAGCCGGACGATGGTTTGTTCGTGATGCACCGGTAAGATGTCTCCGCTTTCGGGATCGAGGTCGGCGATCAGCAGAAGGGCTGTATTGGTGCCTACATCAATGCAGGAAACTCTTTTCATTATGGTTCATTTCCGGAGGAAAACGTTCATCAGGAGTCTGCTTCCACGAGAGCGGAAAGCCATTCATCCTCGTAGAGGAGCCGTCTGACGGTGTATCCGAGGCGTTTGAGCAGTTTTTTCAGCCAGGGTTCGTCATAGACGAGAATGCCGGAGAGAAGCACGGCCGCACGCGGCGCATGCTTCCGGACGACAGGGAGCACCCTGTCGATGACGTTCTTGTTGATGTTTGCAAGAATAAGGTCGTAGCCTTCCTGAAGGTTGGCAGCAAGATCCTCTTCGGCATCGAGCAGCTCGATTCTGATCCGGTCCGCCTGGTTTTCAGCGACATTTTCCTCGGCGTTTTCAGCCGCCCACGCATTATTGTCAAAGGCGAGGATCGGGAGTCTGTTGCCGAGCTTGCGCGCCGCGATGGCAAGCACCCCGGTACCGGTACCGATATCCATGATTTTTCTGTTTTCGATGTCGAGCTGTTCCATCTGGCGGAGCATCAGTCTTGTCGTTGCATGATAACCGGTACCGAAAGACATCTTGGGGTTGATGGCTATGACGATCTGACCCGGTTTCTTCCGGAACTCCTTCTGTTTCTGGATGATCAGGAACCGGTCCGATACCTCGACAGGCTGAAGATGCGCTTCCCATTCCGCATTCCAGTTCCTGTCAGCCATGCATGACGCGGTATAGGCAGGAACGGAACCGAAGGTGGTTTTCAGCAGCGCCGTGATGGTTTCCTCCTTTTCACGGTTCCAGTCCTGTTCCGGAAGGTACGCGAGCAGTCTGTTCTCCTCTTCCTGGAAATACTCGATTCCCTCCTCGGAAAGCAGGGCGATGTAGAGTTCGTAGAGATCAGCGTCGATCTCGAAGGAAAGTTCGGTATAGTGATGTGTTTTCGGGACCTGCATGAAAGCGCTTCTCCGGTTGGTTTCAGGGTGACGACAGCATCTGCAAAGATACGATTAATACCGGACTGACCACGCCTGTCAGTCCACGGTTATGATCCGTGAACCGAATGCGTAACGCGCGTCGTAGTACTTTTCCTGAATCCTGCTGACCGTTACGCCGGTGCTTGTGGCCGCATGGGCAAAGCTGCCGTTTCCGAGAAAGATCCCGACATGGTCAATTCTGCTGCCGCCCGAGCTGAAGAAGACCAGATCTCCGCGTTTCAGGGATTTCCGGGGAATGATGCTCCCGAGCAGGGCGAGATCGTGTGATGTACGGGGAAGAAGCATCTGGAAGGATATGCTGTAGAGATACTGTACAAACCCGGAGCAGTCGAATCCTTCAGGATCATTGCCGCCGAACCGGTAGCGGGTGCCACGGGAGGCATGGAGCGAAGCAAGCATCTCCATGTAGGAATTTTCGGGAACCCGGACCGGAAGAGGGCAATCGACAACGCCTCCCGGCAGGGAGCATGCTATATATGTTTTTCTCTTTTTTGCACTATATTTGCTCTCCATGCGATCCGACAGGGACTGGAAACTCTGGCATGCGGTCAGATTCAGCAAAAAAACGCAGAAGCTAACAGGAACCAACAGTTTTCTCAGCGGCTGCATCGAAGCCACCGACGAGGGTTTGCAACGGTATGTGTGTTTCATGCGGATTCCGGAAAAACGTGTGCTCCTGCCATGGGGACCGGGGGTGTACGGTAAGGGAACAGTATAAGAAAAACGGCATAAAAACGTAAAAAGACAACGTTCATCCATACTCGACAGACGTTATGGCAGTCATGAAATTCGGCGGGACGTCGGTGGGCACGGCCCGGGCTATGCAGCAGGTAATCTCGATCATCGGCGCTGAACGAAAGAAACGTGTGCCTCTCGTGGTGCTCAGCGCCTGCAGCGGTATCACCAACAAGCTCATCGGAATCGCCGAAGCTTCAGGCGCCGGAAGGCTCGGCGAAGCCCTGACACTGATCGGCGAGGTGAAGCAGCACCATCTTGGCCTTGCCGACGAATTGATTACAGGAGAAGAACGCCGTCTGTCGCTGCAGAAAAGAATCGGAGAATCCGTCGCCAATCTTGAACTTCTGGCGAAGGGTGTCGAGATCGTCGGAGAACTTACCGATCGTTCGAAAGACATGTTCTGCTCTTTCGGCGAACTGCTTTCAACGACCGTCTTCGCTGCAGCGCTCGATGAGCAGGGCTACAGGAGCGAATGGCTGGATATCAGAAGCGTCATGGTCACTGACGATCATTACGGCTTTGCCCGCCCGATCACCGAGATCTGTGAGGCAAAAGCGCAGGAAGTCATCGGGCCGCTTCTTCAGGCCGGGGTCATCGTTGTTACCCAGGGTTATATCGGGGCAACCCTCGACGGAAAGACAACGACGCTGGGACGAGGCGGCTCGGATCTGTCGGCAGCACTTCTCGGCAGCTGGCTGCACGAAAACGCCATAGAAATCTGGACAGATGTCGATGGCGTCATGACCTGTGATCCGAGACTTGTGCCGGAGGCGAGGAGCATCAGGATCATGACCTTCACTGAAGCGGCCGAACTTGCCTATCTCGGGGCAAAGGTGCTGCATCCCGATACCATTGCTCCCGCCGTTCAGAAAAACATTCCGGTCTTTGTGCTGAACTCCTATCATCCGGAATCGAAAGGCACGCTGATCACGAACGATCCCGGGCTTCTGTCGGGAATGAGCTATGGCGGGCTTGTCAAGTCAATCGCCGTCAAGAAGGGGCAATGCATCATCAACGTGCGTTCAAACCGCATGCTCGGCCGCCCCGGCTTCATGAATGAACTGTTCGACGTTTTTTCCAGGTACGGTATTTCTGTCGAGATGATCTCGACGAGCGAGGTGTCGGTTTCGCTGACTGTCGACGGACGGAGTTTCAGCGAAGAACTGATCCAGGGGCTGAAGGCGTTCGGAGAGGTGGAAATTGAACGCGATGTTGCAACGGTGAGCGTCGTCGGGGACAACCTGCGCATGTCGAAAGGGGTGGCCGGGAGGATTTTCAGTTCTCTCAGAAACGTCAACATCAGGATGATCTCCCAGGGAGCATCGGAAATCAATGTAGGGTTTGTCGTCGAGGAGCCTGATGTCGAGTCGGCCGTCATCGGCCTGCACACCGAATTTTTTTCGGGAGATGAGGCTGCAGGCATCTTTGAGAGACCTGCAGGCAGGCAGTAGGAACCACAGAAGCTTTCCAAGGAGAAAACACGGGAATATCGCCATGGATTACAAACAGGCAGGAGTCGATATCAGCGCGGGCGAGGAATTTGTCCGTTTGATCAAACCCCAGGTCCGCCAGACATTCACCACGAGGGTGATGACCGATATCGGGGCGTTCGGAGGCTTCTTTCAGCCCGATTTTTCCGGTTACAGACAGCCGGTGCTGGTCAGCAGCATCGATGGCGTCGGTACCAAGCTCAGGATAGCTGTCGAACTCGGGCGTTACGATACCGTCGGGTCGTGTCTTGTCAATCATTGCGTGAACGATATCCTTGTCTGCGGAGCGAAGCCCCTCTTCTTTCTCGACTACTATGCCTGCGGCAAGCTGAAGCCCGAGGTCGCGGCTTCCGTGGTGAGCGGCATGGTGAAAGCCTGCAGGGAGAACGGCTGTGCACTTATCGGCGGAGAGACCGCTGAAATGCCCGGCATCTACCATGCGGAGGATTTTGATCTTGCCGGTACCATTGTCGGCGTTGTCGACCACCAGCACATCGTCAACGGTTCGACGATACAGGCAGGAGATCTGCTTGTCGGTCTTCCCTCGACCGGTCTGCATACCAACGGCTACTCCCTCGCCAGGAAGGTTTTTGAAGGCAGAATGCAGGAAGCGTTTGGCGGGCTTGAAGGTACTGTCGGAGATGAATTGCTGAAGGTGCACCGTTCCTATCTCCCGGTAATCGAACCTCTTTTCGGATCGCAGGATATCAGGGGGCTTGCCCACATCACCGGCGGAGGTCTGATGGGGAACACCATGCGCATCGTGCCTGACGGGCTTGCCCTCTCGGTCGACTGGGCCTCCTGGCCCGAACCCCTGATTTTCGATCTTCTCCGCAGGGAAGGCCGTGTCCCTGAAGAGGATATGCGCCGAACGTTTAATCTTGGCATCGGGTTGGTAATGATTGTCGCAAAGGATCGTATCGATCACGTGATGGGTTACTTGAAATCAAAGCATGAAAATGCGTACCTTATAGGTCAAGTCACCAGGGCATGACCGGTGAAGCAGGATCTTCATCAACAGCATTTACAGAAAACGATATGCTTACGTTACTGGCCATAGTAGCGGTATCCTACACCATAGGTTCCATTCCGACGAGCATCATTGCCGCAAAGCTGCTGAAAGGAATCGATATCCGGCAATACGGAAGCGGGAATGCCGGCGGAACGAACGCATTCAGGGTCCTCGGCTGGAAGGCCGGTCTTGCGGTGACCCTGATCGATATCTTCAAAGGCACTGTTGCCGCCGTTTGGGTTGTTGCCTATTTCAAGCAGCACCCTGCCGGGGCATTTCCCGATATGAACGAAGTCGCGCTTCGGCTTGTTGCCGGCACGAGTGCGGTCATCGGCCATGTCTTCACGGTTTTTGCCGGTTTCAAGGGGGGCAAGGGGGTCAGCACTGCTGCCGGCATGCTTATCGGCATCGCCCCCGTAAGCATGCTCATGGTGATCGGCATCTTTGTTCTGGCGGTCTTCGTTTCACGCTACGTATCGGTCGCCTCCATTCTTGCGGCTGTTGCTTTTCCCCTGATCATTGCCATCCGGAAATACTTTTTCGAACTCGGAGGAGGACTCGACTACTACATCAGGATGTTCGGATCGCAATGGTTCGTGCACGACAGCCTCGACTATCACCTGCTGATTTTCGGTCTTATCGTGGCTGCAGCCATTCTCTATACCCACCGAAGCAATATCAAGCGGCTTCTTTCAGGCACTGAAAACCGCCTGACTTTCGGCAAACATGCCTGATGTCAGGGGTACGGCTGCCGATGAACATCTCCGTATTAGGTGCCGGAAGCTGGGGTACGACCCTGGCCGTGCTTCTTGCCGGCAAAGGGCATGACGTGAGGCTCTGGGCCCATCGCCCGGAGTTCGCAAGGGCGCTTGAGGCCGAACGAGAAAACATGCGGTATCTCAAGGGGGTTGTTTTTCCTCCATCTCTCCATGCTGTTGAAAATCTGTGCGAGGCTGTCCGATGGGCAGGGATGGTGGTTACCGCAGTCCCATCCCAGGCGCTTCGTGAAACGGCACTCTGCTTCAGTGACCTGCCTCTCAAGGGAAAAATCATCGTCAACGTTGCCAAAGGCATCGAACTGCAGTCCGGCAAGCGGATGTCTGAGGTGCTGCTTGAAGTCCTGCCCCGGCTTCCTGCAGGCAAGATCGCGGCACTCTACGGGCCCAGCCACGCCGAGGAAGTGGCGAAAGGGCAACCGACAACAGTTGTGGCGGCCTCCTCTTCGAAAGAGACCGCTGTAAAAGTGCAGGAGGTGTTTCATACAGGGGCGTTCAGGGTCTACGTCAATACCGATATCGTCGGGGTCGAGATCGCCGGATCGGTCAAGAACATCATAGCCATTGCCGCAGGTATCTCGGACGGGCTTGGTTATGGAGACAATGCCAAGGCGGCTATCATCACGCGGGGACTGGCAGAAATCTCAAGACTGTGCGAGAAGCTCGGGGCTGACCCGAAGACCATGTCAGGCCTCTCAGGTATCGGCGATCTGGTGGTGACCTGTCTGAGCCGTCACAGCAGGAACCGTTATGTCGGCGAGCAGATCGGTAAGGGAAGGAGGCTCGACGAGGTGGTGGGTGAAATGAACATGATCGCGGAAGGTGTGATGACCTCGAAAGCCGTCATCGAACTCAGCAGGAAACATGGTGTCGACATGCCGATCACCCAGGCGGTCTATGACATGCTTTTTGAGGACAAACCCGCGCAGCAGGCCATTCTTGAACTGATGACGAGGGAGCCGAAGCAGGAGCACTACTGATGCTGTTTCGGAAAATCATATGCCCCGACCCTTCCCGATCCGGGGCATACCATGGCCCACGATTGCAGATTGAAGTCCACCCTGACGATGCCGCAGGTGACGATCCCGTCCAGATGCCTTCCCGTGAGATAGTTCGAGAAATCGGTGATCGACGGATTGTGCCCGAACAGCATGGCGATTACGCAGTCGTCCGGAAGGGCCTGTACTATCCGGTGCAGGTTGTCGATTCCTCCCTCGTAGATTTCGATCCGTTTTTCGATTCGTTCCCTGGGGTAGCCGAGGATATCAGAGAAGATTCCGGCGGTACTTAGCGCCCGCAACGCAGGGCTGGAGACGATCATGCAGGGAGCGACCCTCCTGTCCTTGAGGAAGCTGGCCATCAGGGGTGCTGACTGCAACCCCTTTTCGTTCAGCGGTCTGTCGAAATCAGCAATGCCCGCATTGTCCCAACCCGCTTTCGCATGTCTGACAAGATAAAGCGATTTTGTCATTTACACCTGAAAAGATAGTGTTCCTTGAGTTCCATGATCCGGTTGTATGAACGGTCAATTCGTTTTCTGTCCACGATGTTGCGGCCGACCAGCGAACGGATGATTGCGGAAGCCTTTGCCGCAATAGCAGGGTCATAGACCGAATTGTTGGCAAACAGCAGGATGTCGATGCCTGCATCGAGGGCAAGGCGGATGGCGGTTTCAAGGCTGTACCGGTCGGCAACTGCCTTCATCTGCAGATCGTCGCTGATGACGATTCCTCTGAATCCGAGGTCATGCCTGAGGAGGCCAGTTACGACCTTTTTCGAGAGTGTTGCCGGATATCTGCGGTCCAGCCCTGCATGGTAGATATGTGCTGTCATGACGGGGTCCGAATAGCCCGAACGGATAAGGTTGCGGTAAGGGTCGAGCTCTTCCGTGGACCAGCTCGCCGTCACATCGGTAAAATCCCTGTGCGTGTCGGTTGCCGAGCTTCCATGTCCGGGGAAATGTTTGAGGACCGGAATGATACCGTTGCCGCGATAGGTTTCAGCAGTAAGCTTGGCATGCCGTGAAACCACGCCGGGTTCAGCGGAAAAGCTCCGTTCAAGTCTTCCGATAACCGGGTTCGAGGGATTCGTGTTGAGGTCCGCCACGGGGGCCAGGTTCATGTTGATGTTCAGTTTTTTCAGCATGAGCGCTGTCGCGTTCGCAGCACCCCGGGTGCTGTCCGCATTGTCCAGCCTGCCCAGATGCGCCGCGGAGAGTGCGGCGGCAAAGCCCCGGGACGGCTTCAGCCGGTTGACGCGCCCGCCTTCCTGATCGATAGCGATGAAAAGAGGTATCTGAGCCTGCTGCTGAAGATCGGCGGTCAGTCGGGCGAGTTGCCTGGGGCTTTCGATGTTGCGTACCGTCGAAGCCGCCGGGACGTCGTAGTCGAAAAGCACGACGCCGCCGATGCCACGCTCCCGGATATCAGCAGCCAGCGACGGTTCGTTTTCAACGGTAAGTCCTCTGAAGCCGATCATGATCATCTGGCCTATTTTTACCGAAAGGCTGTCAGGCTCCGCGGCAGCTGCCGCGGAGCCTGACAGAATCAGAAGCAGAAAAAGAACCGGAAAGCTGCAAAGCGTGTATCTCATGGCTCTGGCCCATGCCCGACAGGCAGTGAATTGAAGAAAACGGCCCGCTCTTTTCAGTGCGGAATTTTCGAAAGCATGAGCGACCCTCCGGAAACATCGATGGCTACCGTGTCCCCTTCCGAAACCTGCCCGGAAAGGATCATCTCCGACAGCCTGTTGGTGATCTGCCGCTGCATGACCCGTTTGAGAGGCCGGGCTCCGAAAGCAGGATCGAACCCTGCATTGGATAGCCACAGGAGCGCATCATCCGTGATGGTGAGCGATATCCTCTGCCTTGACGCAAGGTCTCTGATACGGTTGAACTGTATCGTGACGATCTTCTTGAGATGCTCGCGGCTAAGCGGTGTGAACAGGATGATCTCGTCGATACGGTTCAGGAATTCAGGCCTGACCTGCTGTTTCAGCAACTGGAAAAGCTTGTCCTGCAGCCCTGCAAGCACGGAATCGGCGGGCTGTCCGTCGATTTTTTCCATTTCGCTCTGGATCAGTTGTGCACCGATGTTGCTTGTCATGATGATGATGGTGTTCTTGAAATTCACCGTATGGCCCTTGCTGTCCGTCAGGCGGCCGTCATCAAGAATCTGGAGCAGGATATTGAACACATCAGGGTGGGCTTTCTCGATTTCGTCCAGCAGGACTACCGAAAACGGCTTTCTTCTGACGGCTTCAGTCAACTGGCCTCCCTCCTCGTAACCGACATATCCGGGAGGTGCGCCGACCAGCCTGCTTACGGTATGCGATTCCATGTATTCGCTCATGTCAATGCGGATCATTGCCTCTTCGTCATCGAACAGGTAGGCGGCCAGCGTACGGGCAAGTTCGGTTTTTCCCACGCCGGTCGGCCCGAGAAAGATGAAGGATCCGATCGGCCGTTTTTCATCGCCCATGCCGGCTCGTGATCGCTTGACGGCCTCGCTGACAGCCCTGACGGCTTCGTCCTGGCCGATCACCCTCAGGTGGAGCTCCTCTTCGATGGCAAGCAGTTTCTGCCGTTCGGATTGCAGCATCTTGCTGACAGGTATTCCCGTCCATCGGGAAACGATGTCGGCGATATCCTCTGCATCAATCTCCTCTTTCATGATGAGTTCGCCGGATGCCTGTCTGGCCTCGATTTTTCTGCCGTTTTCCTCGAGTTCGCGTTCGAGCTGCACGATCTTGCCGTAACGGATCTCGGCAACCTTGCCGTAGTCGCCGCTCCGCTCATAATTTTCAGCCTGGACGCGGAGTTCCTCAAGCTGTGATTTCAGGTGTCGAGCGGCCTGGATAAGCTCCTTTTCGGCCTCCCACTGGGCCTTGACTCTCGTCTGCTCCTCCCTGAGACTGGCTATCTGTTTTTCGATGTCGAGGAGGCGCTGCCTGGTGTCTGCGGTATTCATAGGGAACGAACGTTTGTGGAGGACAGTGGATAAGAAAAATTATTGTGTAAATTCAAGGTTTGAACAGGGAAGATGAAAAAGGGTGTAGCATTTCACTGCCGCCGGATTGTCTAACAGGAAAAGATGTGCAAAAGTTCTCGGTAGGTTCCATAACGGTGCCTGCGCCCGGCGGGTTGTTTCTTGTGGCGGGGCCGTGCGTCATCGAAAATCGGCCCATGGTTCTCGAGGTCGCCGGCGAACTTGCCAGGATAAGCAGGGAGGAAGGGGTGCCAGTGATCTACAAGGGATCGTACCGCAAGGCGAACCGCTCTTCCGGGGGATCCTTTACAGGCATCGGAGACCTGAATGCACTTGAACTGCTTGCCGAGGTTCGGGAAACCTTCGGAATGCCGGTGATGACCGATGTCCACGAAACCCGGGAGGTCGAGCCTGCTGCCCGCTTTGTCGATGTGCTGCAGATTCCGGCGTTTCTGTGCAGGCAGACGGATCTTCTTGTCGAAGCGGCAGCCACCGGCCTTGCCGTGAACATCAAGAAAGGGCAGTTCATGGCTCCCGAGGATATGGTTTTCGCTGCTGCGAAGGTGTCCGGAACCGGGAACAGGAAAATCATGCTGACCGAAAGAGGCACGTCATTCGGATACCATAATCTTGTCGTTGATTTCAGGAGTCTTCCGGCAATGGCTCTGTCGGGATATCCGGTCATTTTCGATGCCACCCACAGCCTGCAGCTCCCCGGAGCATCTTCCGGCGTTTCCGGCGGAGAGCGGCAATACCTTCTTCCACTGGCAAGGGCTGCCGTTGCTGCAGGCGTTGACGGGCTGTTTTTCGAAGTGCATCCCTGTCCTGAAAAAGCCCTTTCCGATGCAGCCACCCAGGTGGCGCTGCATGCATTCAGCGATATTGTCAAACAGCTGCTGCAGCTTCACTCCTGCATGCAGTCGATTCGTCCACTGTAACCTTCACTGCATTTTGACAGCATTTCAATTTTTCGGAATGCAGCCATACCAGGCTGACCCTTCTTCCCAGGTATCGGCCGCGCTCAGCGGAATCAGGGCGCTGATTTTTCCCGTAGACGGCGTTTTGAACAACGGGACGATCACCACCGACAGTAACGGAGGAGAACTCTGTACCCTCTGTGTGCGGGACGCCGTCGCCATACAGGAGGCGTTGCGCAACGGACTCTGCATCGCGGTGATTTCCGGCAGACCTGCTGAGGCGTACAGGCCTTTGCTGGAATCGGCAGGCGTCACGGACCTTTTTCTCTCCGGGGGCGACAGGCTGGAAGCCTATGAGGATTTCAAGCGATCACGCGGACTGCAGGACGAGGAGTGCGCCTGCATTGCCGACGACATTGTCGATCTGCCCATCCTCAGGAAGGTTGGTTTTCCTGTCACTCCGATCAACGGGATCGAGTACCTGCGTAACCGGGTTGCCTATATTTCCGTATTCGAAAGCGGCAAGGGGTGTATCCGTGAGGTCGTCGAGATGATTCTCCAGCATCACGGAAAGTGGGAATACGGGGAAAGGCAGGAACAGGAAACCATGTACTGAACGCCGTCAGCATCCCGATCATTCATGATCCCGCCTGTTCCCTCCCGCGGTTCAGGAATTCCGCTGTCGCCTCGAGCGACAGACATCCCACCATGTTGGTGCCGTGGTTCGGTTCGATATGGATATCTCCACGGTACTCCCTTTCTTCACGCAGCGCCTGCTCGACTGCATCGATTTTTCCCAGAAGGCTGTAGGCCGCCGACTGGGGGGTCGAGCATGATACAGGAGGATTGTCTTCCCCGTGGAAATAGTAGCCTTCAGGAAGCTCGCTGCGGTCAGGGTAGTCGTGCCAGTGGGTCATCGAAGCACCGAACGAGCCCAGTATCTTCGGGAAAATCGCATCCGGACGAAAGAACTGCAGGATGCTTGCGACAATGGCATTTCCTGCCGCGTGCGCCAGGATGGTCAGGGTGTCGAACGAAGGTTTTGCGGCCAGTTCGGTCGGGAGTCCTTCAGGGTCCCTGAGATAGATTCTGCCCTTTTCAAGGCCGATCTCCACAAGGTCGAGTGCACTGTCGATTTCGGTTTTCCTGCATCCGGACCGGGTTGTCACGACCCGGACATCAGGTATCCCGACGAAAAGCACCTTTCCTGCGACCTCGAAAGGCAACGGCTTTCCTGGTTCCGCCTGCCAGGCATCGTTCAGGTCGTGGTCGTTTCCGGGGATGGCCGGAGCGGTGACGACAGGGAGCTGCCTGGCAAAAAAGCCGTAGCTCATGCCGCTGCGCTGGTCGAGGTATCTGGCGACGATCTTCCGGTAAAGTGTGTTTCTGTATTTCAGCGCGTCCCTGGATGTGTGTGAGAGAAAGGAACTGTTGCCGCTCCAGATCTTGCCGCATCTCATGAAATCAGCTGCGATCGCAGCTGACTGCGGGCCGGAAGTCCGGAGGCTTTCCCGGCGGATGTCGAGGTGTTCCCGCTTCGGCGGAACAACCTGGGCGGTCAGCTTCGGGACGAGGGTCGACAGTACATCCCCGGGTTCAGGCATTGGTGTTGCGAACGTTGCCACTCCGCCGTTCATGGTGCAGACGGTCCATGATGTGCCGGTGACGAAAATGAGCATGTGCACCATTTCCCATGCAAGCCTGCCGACAATGGCATCGAGCTTGCGTTGCGGCAGATCGTCGGTCTTTATCGGCGGCGGCTCGTCATAGATGCCGACGATGATATTGCCGTAGAGTGTCGAAACCCTGTTGATCGCAAGACGTTCGTCCGGGCAGCTTCCCGGCACAAGAACAACCGTGCCGCTGGTGAAACGTCCGTCGGGGCCTGCGGCGTCTTGTGTTTCAAGAATGCTGACGCCGAGCTGCATCAGGACATTCGTGAGGGATGCCGTGAATCGCAGCAGTCTCGGGCTTATCTCGGGAGAAGGGTGAACGGTCACGCTCAGCGTCCTGCACATGTCGTCGAGCGAGAGCGGTGTGGATTCGGGAATGCCGAGAATGCGGTGAAGTACTGCAGGGCTGATTCGGTTACTCATGGAGAAGAAGCGGCCTAGACATTGTTGAGACGATGCACGGTTACTGTCCGGAAGTGTGTTCCCTTCCCCAGAGCAGCTTTGTACGGAGGATTTCGCAGTAGTTTCTTTTTTCGTTTGCGACGAGGTTGATGACCTGAAGTGATTTTTTCACGGTCACGACCTCGCCGGGGGCAAGCATTTTACGCAGATGCCCGTCGAGATTCAGGGGGAACTGTCCGTCCGGAGCATCGACCGACACGCGGATAATCTTCTCATCGCTGATGACGATGGGCCTGACCGTCAGCATGTGCGGGCAGATGGGCGTGATCACGAAAACGTTTGATTTTGGGGCGATGATAGGCCCTCCGGCTGACAGCGAATAGGCTGTTGATCCTGTCGAGGTGGCGATGATGATTCCGTCTGCACGGTATGAGCCGAGCATTTCATCGTCAAGCCAGATGACGAAAGTCGGTATGCGTGAATACGTACCTTTTTCGATGACAACGTCATTGAGCGCAGTCAACTGCTGGGGCTTCTCGTCGATCATCAGTCGTGCTTCAAGCTGGGAGCGGGTGTGAATCGCATAGTTTCCGCTCACGACATGGCTGACGGCCGAAAGCATTTCAGCCTTGCTGAACTCCGTCAGAAACCCGAGGTTGCCGAGATTGATGCCCAGTACCGGCTTCGAGAGCGAGTAGCGGGAGGCGAACAGCAGTGTGCCGTCTCCGCCCAGCGAGACAAAGACGTCGCATACCCTGTTGAGCACTTCGACATGAGCGGATTTCCGGCTTCCGAGCGCTTTTGCCGATTCGGTGTCGAAAACGTAGTCTATGCTGTTCTCTTCAAGCCATTCGACCAGTTTCCGGGCAAGTTTCAGCGCATGCCCGCGTGTTATGTTGACAATGATGGCAAATGTCACAGTCTGTTTTTTTCCTGAAGAGTTTGATAGAGACTGTTCGCCTTGCTGAATGTTGCTTCAAGGGTATCGAGTTTCTGTTCTTTGATGTCCTGTGCAAGCTGTTTCAATGTTCCGGCAAAGCTGTCGAGCTCCCGTGAAATGTTTTCGCTGTTTGTGGCGATGATGTCGCGCCAGATCTGCCAGGTGCTTCCGGCAAGTCGGGTGGCCGAGGCGAACCCCGGTCCGGAGCTTCCGATGTGGTCGCTGCAGAAGGTGATAAGGGCTGTCGAGATCAGCTGGGGAAGGTGGCTGATATTGGCAAAGACGCGGTCGTGTTCCTCGGGTGTCATGAAGGCAGGCACGCATCCGCACGATTCGACGAGAGCAAGAAACTCACGTCCGATGCCGGACGCAAGCAGTCGGGCATCGGCACAGATCACCATCAGACGTCCCGCCAGCAAATCCGCACTTGCAGCCCTGAAGCCCTGCTGTTCCCGGCCGGCTATCGGGTGCATGCCGATGAAGGGAATGCCCAGTTCGGAGGCTTTCACGGCGATCAGTGATTTCGTGCTTGAGACATCGGTCACCACGACGCCGGCAGGCGCATGACGCCGGATTTCGTCAAGCAGCGCGATGTTGGTCCTGACCGGAGCCGCGAGCACGATCAGGTCTGCATCGTAGTGTTTATCGGGATCTGGTTCGAACCGGTCCAGCCCGTACGTTCCGGTGATGCAGTCGATGTCGTCTCTGCCCAATCCGGGGTCATAACCGATGAACTCGATTCGCTTTCCTGAAGCCTGCGCAGCACGCTTCAGCGCAAGCAGCAGGGCTGTGCCGATCAGGCCGAGACCCACGAACGATATTCTGCTGATGGAGTGCCGGAGCATGGGTACGGTTATCCTTGGGAATTTGCCCGGCTGCCCGGTGCATCGATCGGCAGCCCCTGTCTGCAGAGCGGGCAGTCTTCAGGCGGGTAGCTGGTCACTTCCAGCGAAAGCAGTGAATACTGGTTGTCGGCAAGACGGACCTTTCCGTTGCTGCGGTCGACAACCGAACCGACACCGGCAAGGGTTGCGCCGGCCTTCCTGACCAGTTCGATCACCTCGGCAACCGAGCCTCCAGTGGTGATTACGTCCTCGACCACCAGCACCTTTTCGGAAGGCTCAAGGCTGAATCCCCTTCGTATGGTCATCATGCCATCCTTGCGTTCCGCGAAAATGGTTTTCACGCCGAGTTGCCGGCCGACTTCAGTTCCCACGACGATGCCTCCGATTGCCGGAGAAACGACCGTGGTTATCCCGCAATCCCTGAAATGTCCGCTTATGGCGCTGCAGATGGCGGTCAGGTGAGCAGGGTGCTGCAGTACCCTGGCGCATTGAAAATAGGAGTTGCTGTGAAGGCCGGAGGTAAGCTTGAAATGGCCCTCAAGCAGCGCTCCGGTTGTCCTGAATATATCGAGTGCGGCCGGATTGGTCATGAACGATGATTTTTGATCTGCCGGTACCTGTTTTCTAAAGATACAGAAGCCGTTGTGAAAAGATAAAAGAAAATCCCGCTGCAGGATAGGGACGAAGGCTTCTTTCAGGAAAGGGAATGGCTGTCGAGGTACTGCTGCAGGATAAGGCATGCGGCAGTCCTGTCGATCCGGCCTTTTCCAGACCGTTCTTTCCTGCCCGTGCCGGTTGAAGCGAGCAGTCTCCGGGCCTCTTTCGAAGTTGCATATTCATCAACCGGCTCGATGGCTGTTTCAGGGAACTCCTTGCCGAGTTCTTCAAGGAAGCGGTCGACTACGGCGGTCATGCGGTTGGGATCTCCTGATTCGCTCAGGGGGTAGCCGACAAGGATCTTCTCGATTCCGTCCTGCATGAGGATGCGCCGTATGGCATCGAACGTTCCCTGAAGATCGAAGGTGCCGACCGGCTGAGCGAAAAGACGAAGGGGATCGCTTATTGCCAGCCCTATCCTCCTGCTGCCGTAATCGAGCGCAAGCAGACGTTCATGTTCCTTCTGTGGTGGCGTTTTTTTCATACGGGCATGACCGGTAACGGGACGAACGCATGGAATCTGGATCGGAATAGGGATGATGAGCGTCGTCAAGCTACGAAAAAAAACGGTCTCAAACGACAGGGTCCTGAACGGAAGGCCGGTAAGCGGAGCCTGACAGGGTTGGCGAAAACGCTGCCGGCTGCGTACATTGCAGTATAGGAGTAACGACTGCAACCGTCAGCACAGAAAAGGAAAGTGACATGAAAACCTGTTTCAGATCGGTTCTCACCGTCATGGTGCTTGCAATGACCGCAATACCTCTCATGGCAGCTCCCCCCGCGAATCCGGCATCGTTCGCACTGCTCGGTCCGTCCGGCGGACTTGGCGGCACGCCGTTTTCCGACAACCAGAATCCCAGGTTCCGCATCTCCGAGGTCCGGGTCCGTTCGTCGGATTACATCCATGCCATACAGCTGGTGTATGAACATGGTACAGGACAGATGGCCGGTGTGTATCACGGCGGAAAAGGAGGAGGCTCTCTCGATGTTTTCAGGCTCGAGCCCGGCGAGGAGATCATCTCCGTTTCGGGAAAATACGGAGTGTTCATCGAATCGATGGCCATCGAAACAAGCAAGGGGCGCAAAAAAAGCTGGGGGGGGAAAGACGGCATTGCATCCTATGCCTATCAGGTTCCGAAAGGAAGCTCCATCCAGGGCTTTTTCGGGCGTTCCAGCGAAACGCTCGATGCACTCGGGGTGATTCTCAGGACACCATAGGCCGGTCGTGCGAATGGTGCCCGCAGAGCAAGTTACTTTCCGGCTTGTCGTCAAAAAACAAAGCCCGGCTCAACAGTGAAATGTTTTGTCGCCGGGCATTGTTACTATGGCTTCAAAAGGAATTGATGAACTACGCTTGGGGCAGGGCCTGTTTCTGACGCTGTTCCTGAACAAGCATGATAACGGCTGCAGCAACTCCCGGAACCCAGCCGAGAAGAGTCAGGATGCCGGTAAGCATGATTGTTCCCGCCTCCTTGTTCATGACTGCGGCAGGCGGCAGAATAAAAGCCAGGATCCATCGGCGAATGTCCATAGTGAACTCCGGGTTAAAGGGTTAACATATCTCAAAATTTAATACTTGTCTGAACAACAAGCAACGGGAAACCTCCTTCCTGTTCCTGAAGGCCCTCGTGAACAATACAGTTTCTTGTTTTTTAACGGTAAAATTTTAAATTACTAACCCCTTTCCGAAAGAGATCCAGAGTTGCGTTGTGCTCGAGATTTTCAGAACATAAACAAAAATTAATTTGCAGAAAGTGATTCATCCTGACGTGGTTCTGGATGATGTTGAAGAGGTAATTGACGAACCCAACTTCAACAATTACAATACCTCGCCAGATCCGCCGAGTCCTTACGCCGACCTCGAAAAGAAGTACCGTAAGAACAAATTCAACAGAAACAGAAAAAACTGCACGGCAGACCTCTACGGTACAAACGGCACCGGAGCTGCCGGCGGACTGAAGCATTCAGGAAACAGGATTCAGAAAAAAAAGCATAGGAAGACCCCTGCCTCGAAGCCGTCGAGGGTGCCGAACGGAAAGCGCACCTCCTGAAGACAGCTCATCTGCAATACACCGTCCTATTTGTCCCGCATGCCCGGGGAGCATGAGGCTTGCTGTTTTTCTTGATAAGTTTCCTGATTACCCGTAGTTTTCAGGTAGGAGTAATGTTGACCATAAAACCTTCCGTACATCATGCTGCTCATCAATCGTTTTATCCGCCTCATTGAGAATCATGCAGAGTCACTTTCCCTCAAGTGGGTTCAGGACGTCAGGTCGAATCCGCTGACGGAGGGTTATGCCGTCATGACGAAGGAAGCCCTGCATGACGTTGTATACAACCGCTTCAGAACACTCGGCGACTGGCTGGTCAAAAAGGAAGGCCGCGACAGGGATATCGCCATGATGTTTCTGGAGTCCGGCAGGGAACGGGCAAAAGCCGGCATCCGGGCGAGTGAAATGGTCTATTCCCTCATGCTTGAAAGGGATCTGCTCTGGAAGTACATTCTGGATGAAGGCTTGGTGACGGAAGGAATCGACCTGAACCGGGCCATTGAATTTTCGCACCAGCTGAACTATTTCTATGAAAAGGCCGTCTATTTCTCTCTTGTCGGCTATGAGAAACAGCAGGGGTCGGAACCAGCCCTGAAAGAGGACCTGGAATTCAACAAGACATTCGAGGGTTTCAAGCACTGGCTTGTCGTCAGGTAATCGGTCAGGTCCGGAATAACAACGGGGCTTCGGCCCCTTTTTGTCGATATGACCTTCGAAATTCAGGCACACCGCGGGGCCAGGGCTTTTTATCCCGAAAATACTCTTGAAGCGTTCCGCAAGGCGGCCGATCTCGGGTGTCCGGTGATCGAGCTTGACCTTGCGGTATCGCAGGATCACCAGCTTGTGGTATCCCATGATCTGTGGATACCGGATTCCCGTTTTCCCCAATCGGGAAGAAGGCGTAAGCGCCTGCTCTATGACATGCCGTATGAAGAGATTGCAGCATACGATTGCGGTATGGTTTCCCCCGACTTTCCTGAGCAGATCCGGATACATGCCTGCAAGCCCCGCCTCGGAGAGGTCTTTGCGTCCGTCGAACGGCATCTCGGGCAACTTGGGCGGCCCGGAGCCATGATCTACAATCTTGAAGTGAAATCCCTCCCCGGAAGGGACGGCATCGAACATCCGTCACCCGATCTTTACGCAGCACTGGTCATGGACGCAATTCAGCGTTCAGGCCTTGTTTCCCGCATCAGGGTTCAGTCGTTCGACTACCGTATCCTTCAGGAATCGAACCGGCTGGACCGCCGTTTAAGCTACGGCCTTCTGATCGACACCCCCGGCGTTCTGCAGCCGATGCTCGGAAGGCTCGCGTTTGCTCCGGAATATGTCAACCCGAGGGTTTCCCTCTTGGACGGGCAGTTTGTCGAGGCTCTTCATGATGAAGGGTTCCGGGTGGTTGCCTGGACGGTCAACTCCAGGGTGGAGATGCTCCGTATGAAACGCATCGGAGCTGACGGTATCATTACCGATCATCCGGAACTTGCCCTTTCGCTTGAGGAACTTTCCTGAGCCGGCGCTCTCCGAAAGCGCGAAAGATTTCCGAAAGGGGACGGACTCTTTTTCCCTCAGCCCTTTTCTGCGATGGCGTCGATGATGGCGGCAGCTTTTTGGTAAAGCGGTTCGATTGTTTCAGCCGGCGGTGTGCCGGGGGAGTAGATGAGGCGGTCGATCGCCTTGAGCAGCTGCAGGAGAGATCCCGCCGTCTCATCCGTGACATTCCTTTCGGTCAGAGCCTTTTTCAGCTGTTCCCCGGTCATGCTTTCAGGGTTCTGCACACCGTTCTGCCTCAGCGCCCTGAAAAGCTGCTGGCGCAGCGCTTCGGGCGACCGTTCGTTTCCGGAGCTCCTGAAAAGTGCCTGATGTTCCCCTGAAACCGCGGACGGGGTTTTTCTGCTGCGCTGACGTCTGCCGATGACGTAAAGGGTAAGGACGAGCAGCAGGAAGGTCACGAGCAGCATGATCATGCCGGTCGGCAAGCGATCTGAAGGGTTTTCGGAAGCAGTTGCAGGTGGTTTTTCAGGAATTCTGTCAACGGCCGCCGCCGCGGGCAGTACCTCCACGGTAATCTCCCGTGCCGAGGCAGATTCGTAACTGCGGCCGGCAGGGTTGAAATAGAGCAGGCTGACCGGTGAGAAGCGGTATGTGCCCTGCCGTTCAGGGATAAGGATCACGCTTGTGCTGACGGCCTCATGGTCGTTGCCCGCCCTGTTCTGCAGAACGGTCGACACATCCGGGCTGTCCTGCCTGAATCCTTCCGGCATCCTGATCGCAGCCGGGGGCAAGGTCTTCAGGTTCCCTTTCCCGCTGATCGTGATCGTCAGGGTCAGCGGCTCACCGACATGCAGGCGGCTTCTTTCCGGCGATGCGGTCACCGAGAAGCGGCCCACTGCTCCGATGAACTGTTCGGGAACCGGATCAGGCAGCGGCCTCACCTCAAGAGGCACTTCGGGTCCGGTAATGATGTATTCGACATCCCTCTGGTTTTCAAAGGAAATGCGATTGTTCAGCGGGAGGATGCAGCGCAGGCGGTAACCGGATATCAGGAGCCTGCCTGCCTGCATCGGAACAACTTTCATCTGCTTGACGACCGCTTTGCGGTAGCCTGCGTCCTTGCCCTCAGCTGGTGTGCTTCGGATGTACCCCTCAGGGGTGAACTCCTGAACCCACAGTCCGGCATGCTCCTGTTTTCCTGTATCGGCGATTTTGGGGGCCATGCCGCTGAAGAAAAGGGTATAGGTCAGAAGAACCTCCTCGCCGACGTAAGGGGTTCTGTTGTTTACCGCTGCATCAAGGTAGAACTTTCCCCGAAGAGAATCGCTGACCGCCACTGCTGTTGCGCCTGACCGCAAGGGCGCAGAAAGCAGGAGGATCAGAACAGCGACGATGTATCGGAAATGCTGTGCCATGTCCCGTCATTTCATGAGTTCTCTTGAACGGGCTGCGGCAGCCCTTACTGTATCGATCAGGGCTTCTCTCAGGCGGTGAAGCTCCATCTGCCTGAGACCGGCTTCAGTGGTGCCTCCCGGAGTTGTGACCTCACTGATCAGCTCTTCCGGGCTTTTTTCGCTTTTCAGGACCATCACGGCTGCTCCGAGCATGGTTTGTGCGGCAAGCAGCAGGGCATCGTCATGACGCAGTCCGCAGGCCTCACCCCCTTCTGCGAGCGATGCGAGAATCCTGAACATGTAGGCCGGCCCGCTTCCTGAGAGGGCGGTTGCTGCATCCATGGCGCTTTCCTCGACTATGGCTACCTTTCCGACAGAACTGAAGATCTCCTTTGCCGTTGCAAGGTCTTTCACCGTGGCCGATCCGCCCTTGCATAGGGCCGTCATGCCTTCGCCCACGAATGCAGGGGTGTTCGGCATGACCCTGACGATGCGCATTCCCGAAGGAGTGTGCAGGCTTATAAATTCCGTGGATATGCCTGCAGCAACGCTCACAAGCAGATGTCCGGGGGTAAGGACGGATGTGAGTTCGGCAAGGACATCGGCAACCTGGGACGGTTTGACCGCGATGACGAGCACTTCTGAATCACGGGCGAGCTCAGGGATCGACGGCTTCGGCTGCACGGCGAATCGTTCGCTGACCAGGCTTATGGTTGCGGGGTCCTTGTCATATCCGGCAATGACGGTTCCGGCATTCCCGGCAAGCCCCGCCATCAGGGCCTGAGCGATTCTTCCTGTACCGATAAAGCCGACATGTCGTTGTGTCATTGGTGGTTTCGCTCTTCCTTTCGTTGATGGTGTGTTGTTTTCAGCGGCATCCGTCCGGCGGTCATTACTTGTACCGGATCTTGTATAGGAGAATGATCAGGAGCAGAATCAGGGTGATGCCGTTAGCCGATATCATGGGGATGCTGTTTCTGGCCAGACCGTAACAGAGCCAGAAAAAGACTCCTGCGGTCATGGTGACGGCCCACGACATGCTGATATCCCTCGTTTGCCGTGTACTGAGAATTCGGTATGCCTGGGGAAGAAATGCTACGGTTGTCAGGATGCCTGCTGCATATCCAAGATAGTCTGCTTTCATCGGTATCGGTTTGCCAGCATTGTCAAGGGATGGGCTGTGAGCAAAAAGATAACAAATTCCGGACACTGCAGGGGGGTTTTCCGAAGGGTCGGTCAGCCGGGGAGCTTCCGGAGAAAAAAAAAGCGGGAAATGTCCTCCCGCTTCCTTCCCTGAAAGGGTTCACGCTCACTTGCTCTGTCCGACCATGTAGGCGACTGCATTGCCGACCTGCACATCGGTGAGTTTCGCATTGCCGCCTTTGGCCGGCATCATGCCTTTCTTGCCCTGGTAACCCTTGTTGGATTTGCTGACGAGGACGTCCATGCCCTGGGCGATACGCGGAGCCCATCCGGCCTTGTCGCCGGTTTTCGGAGCACCCATGATGCCGTCCTTGTGGCACGTGGCGCAGTTTGCGTCATAGACAGCCTTTCCGGCTGCGGCATTGTAGGTGGCGGCAAAGGCGTTGCCTGAAAAAACAACAACGGCGCAGAGGACTGCGGCTGATACAAGACGTGACATGTGCTTTCTCCCTGAGTTTTGATGATGATTTGTGCTGCTTGAACGAACAGAGCTGCAAAAGCCCTATTTTAGCAATTTGACGTCAGCAATCCAAATTTCCCGCACATCAGCGCCCTGCGGAAGGGGTGGCTGGATGCGAAAAGAAGAAACGGGCTGTACTGGACAGCCCGTTTCTCCCGGTGATGCATGCGCCTGCAATCCTTACCTGGACTTCTCGACCATGTAGGAAACCGCGTTCGTCACGTCTTCGTCGGTCAGGGCGGTGTTTCCGCCTTTGGCCGGCATCATGCCGACCTTGCCCTGGAAGCCATCGATTGATTTTTTTGCCATCACATCGGTACCCTGGCCGATACGGTCGGCCCATCCGGCCTTGTCGCCGGTTTTCGGAGCGCCCATGACACCGCCGTCGTGGCATCCGGCACAGTTCGTGTCATAGACGGTCTTTCCGGCGGCAAGCTTCGGATCCCCGGGTGCTGCTTCTCCGGCTGGCGCGGCAGCGGGTGCAGGCTGGGCGGCAGGTGCTGCCTCCTTGGCCGGTTCCTCCTCTACCTTGTACGGCGGCTTTTCCATTCCGCAGGCCCCGAGGAAGAAGAGTCCGATGGTAAGCAATGGCAGAAAACGTTTCATGATCGTCTCCTTTGTATGGTTTTTGATTGTGTGCAGGTATGGATGAATAAGTCAGATGAGTGCAATTTTAAACATTATTCGTCTGCCGTCAAAATGGATTTTCCCCGCTTCCGGTCTTTTCAAACTGCTTCCGGAGATCCTGCCTCGACAGGCTGTACAGATGGGCGTAGAAGAGGTTGAAGAACAAGACCGCCGTTTTTGCTCTCGGTGCGGAGACGCCCCGCCTGAGAGCGTTCCTGACGGAGAAGATCCGGCTGGTCAGATCGGCATAGCTTGCTATGAAATCCTGCATCGGGATGTTTTTCGGCCGGTAGAGCATCTCCTGGCCGAACGTGTAGCGGAAAGCCGTGATGTCGTTGTGGTCGAAAAGCAGCCGTCCCTCCTCCTTCAGCCGTTCGAACACTCTTGTGCCGGGAATGGGCCGGAGAATATTGATGCCCGGCACGTCAAGACCGGTCTGATCGATGAAATCGAGGATGGCCGAAGGGGTCTCGACGGTGTCGCCGTCAAGTCCGTAGATGAAACTGCCGTACAGGCTGATTCCGTTCCGGCGGATGGTTCTGATGTTTTGCGCAAGTTCTTCAGAGCGGTTCTGGGTTTTCCGGTGTACATCGCGGCTTGAAGGCTCGATGCTTTCAATGCCCACAAGCAGGGCCTGGCAGCCGGAACGGGCAAAGGTTTCAAGAAGCCGCGGCTGCTGGCCGAGGGTCGTGGTGGCCTGCCCGAACCATTTGATTCCGAGAGGAATGATCTGGCTGAACAGCTCCATGGCATAGGACGGATCGGCGTTGATGGAGTCGTCGACGAAAAAGAATATCCGGGAGTCCTTTTCCCGGAACTTCCGGATCTGTGCGACGAGGTCGCTGATGTTGCGTTTGCGGAGCACGTGGCCGTTCAGGACATGAACGTTGCAGAAATCGCACTGGTAGGGACAGCCTCTGCCGGTCTGAACCAGGTTGGTGGTGAAGTAGCGGTGCCTGGGCAGCGTCTCTTTGTTGAGCGGTCTGGGCTGTTGCAGGTCCGGCGGCGTCATTGACCGGTAGTCGGATCGCAGGTCGCCTGCCGCAAGGTCCTGCAGGACGGTTTTCCAGAGGTCGTCTGCTTCGCCGTGGACCAGGGAGTCGGCATGGGGTCTGCAGGAGTCGGGAAACAGGGTTACATGCGGGCCGCCCAGGACGACCGGTATGCCTTTTGAACGAAGGGTATCAGCAAGTTCGAAGGCCTTTTTCGCCATGCCGGTCTGGACGCTGATTCCTGCAAGGTCCCAGTGGTGTTCAAACGGAAAGGGCTCGAACCGGAGGTCGCAGATCTGCTGTTCGATTCCCGGGTGCTCGACGGATGCGAGGATCATGAGCGCAAGGGGAGGGATGGCAAACTGGGTCTGCTTGATGAGATTCCGGATCGAGGCGTTGAACCATCGGGACGGGGCTTGCGGCGAAGCCTGCTCGTACAGTGAGCGAGCACCGTCAACTCCGCTCTCTGAAGGCAGAAACACCAGCGCGACCTGTTTTGCCGTACTCATTACCAGTCCCTGTTTTCCTTGCCTTCCCTCCGGGTTCCTGCCGGCCGGTAATATTTCCTGAGCAGCTCAAGCTCTTCCCGCCGGGCATTCTCAAGAATCAGGCCGGTCACCTCGGGGTTCATTCCGGTCCCGGATGAACCCCCGGAGCGTGAAGGGTTCCCTTTTCCGGAGTCCGGAGGGCTTCCTGAGGGTGCCGGCGGGCGCCGCAGCTGCTGCAGCGCCCGCTCCACGATCTCGTAGTTGATCCTCGCGTCGATGTTGTCCGGATCGGAAAGCAGGACCGCCCGGTAACAGGCAAGGGACTGCCGGAGCGGTTCCGCCGCGCTGTCCTGCAGCGGCGGGCCGAGGGCGGTCATTGCCAGGGCGTTGCCTTCGTTGTACCGGGCAGGAATGCCGATGCGTCCGGGAGTTCCGGAAGCCTCCCGTACAGCACCGAACAGCGCTGCGGATTCCCGGTACCGCCGCAGCCTGTATTCGGTTCCGGCAAGATTGAACTGCGCCTCCAGGTGAACGATGCCGACGGGGTAGCGTTGCAGCAGCTGCCGGTAAAGCGACTCCGCGCCGCGGTAATCGCCCGAAACATACAGGGTGTTCGCTTGCCGGATGAGCCTGTACTGACGGAACATGGCCGGCACGGAGCCGATCGCATGCAGCACAAGCAGGAGTGACAGGAGTCTGGACATGGGCAGGCTTTTTAAAAAATATAAACCCTTCGGCTCATGATGGCAAGGGTGGCTGCTAACGATGTCATACGCGTGAGACACGGTTTCTCATGAAGGGAAATGCTGCCGTCAGATCATGAAGTGCTGACGTCGGTAACAGCGAAGGCCGGAGAGTAGGGTGTTCTCCGGCCTTCTTTTTTCAGCGGCGATCCGTCCTCCCCGGATTGCATGCGGGGTTTTCAGCTGCGTTCAGCCGGCAAGAAACGCCTTCTGAACGGCTGCAACCCCGGCGCCGATCTCGAACGGGAATCCGATTCCCTTCAGGGTTCGCTCGAGACCGCCGATCACCGTGAGCATGTCCAGCTCGTCATAGTAGCCGAGGTGCGAAATGCGGAATATCTTGCCCTTGTACTCGTCCTGTCCCGCAGCGACCGTGATGCCGTTCCTGTTCTTGAGGGTCTTGTTGAAAGTCGACCACTCCACCCCTTCAGGCAGCCAGACCGGCGTGACGGCAAACGAAGGCGAATTGCTGAACAGTTTCATGCCGAGTGCCCCGCATCCCTCCCGGCAGGCGGCTGCAAGCTGTTCGTGCCGTTTCCAGACGTTTTCGATACCTTCGGCCTTGAGCATCTGCAGGGCTTCGTCGAGGCCGATCACAAGGGTGACTGCAGGAGTGAACGGGGTGTCTTCGGCTGCATGGGATTTCAGCGCCTTTTTCAGGCTGAGGTAGTAGTGCGGCATATGGTTGCCATGGCCGTTGATGATGTCCTGCGCCCGCTCGGAAACAGCAACGAGGGCGAGGCCGGGCGGCATCATCAGGCCTTTCTGGGAGCCGGTGATGCAGATGTCGATTCCCCAGTCGTCGAAATGGAATTCATGAGCGCCGATCGCGGTGATGCCGTCGACGAGAATCAGTGCGTCCGACTGTTCACGGATAAGCGTGCTGAGCGTTTTGATGTCGGTGGCGGTTCCGGTCGATGTCTCCGAATGGGTCAGGCAGACCCCTTTTGCATCAGGGTGCTCCCTGAGCAGCTCGGCCATGCGTTCGGGCTGGATGGCCGTTCCCCACTGAACCGTTTCTTCCACGCAGTTGCCGGTGAAGATGCGCACCAGCTGTCCCCACCGTTCGCCGAACTTGCCTCCGTTCACCGTAATGACCTTGTCTCCGCTTCTGAACAGGCTTGTGACAGCCGCCTCCATGCCTCCCGTACCGGAACAGGTCAGCACCACGACCGGCTGGGTCGTCCTGAACAGATACCTGAGGTCCTCGTGAACCCTGGTCAGGATTTCCATGAACTCGGGGTTTCTGTGATGGATGATCGGCGCCGCCATGCGAAGCATCACATTCTCCGGTACGGGCGTCGGGCCCGGTGTAAAGAGTCGTTTTTTCATCTCTTCGGAAATGGTTTTGAAGGTTGAAGTGACAATATCCAGATATTCATGATCCGTTTTCCCGAGAGGCCTGTCAGTTTTTCGCCTTGTCCATCAGCTCGAGAAACTGCCTGAACAGGTAATGGGAATCATGCGGTCCGGGGGCGGCTTCAGGGTGGTACTGCACCGAGAAGCAGGGCAGTTCCCTGTGGCGTATCCCTTCGACTGTACGGTCGTACAGATTCAGGTGGGTCAGTTCGAGTTCATCGGGCAGCGAGTCGATCCGGACAGCGAATCCGTGGTTCTGCGACGTGATTTCGATCCTGCTGTCGAGCAGGTTCTTGACAGGATGGTTCGCTCCGTGGTGGCCGAACTTGAGCTTGTAGGTCGCTGCGCCGAACGCAAGCGAAAGCAGCTGGTGACCGAGGCAGATGCCGAAAACAGGCAGGGGACGGATTGTCCGGTTGTAGTCGGCGAGCTTCCGGATGGTTTCGATGGCGTAAGTGACGGCGAAGGGATCGCCCGGTCCGTTGGACAGAAACACGCCGTCCGGCTCGAGCTGCAACACCTCTTCGACAGGCGTCCGGGCGGCGACGACGGTCACCCTGCATCCCGACTGCTGCAGGATCCTGACGATGTTGCGTTTGATGCCGAAGTCGAAGGCGACCACATGGTAGCGGCTTTCGGGTGATTCCGCGACGTAGGGCCTGTCGGTGCTCACGTTCCTGACCAGGTCGAGGCCTGTCATTTCCGGATGCCGGAGGGCACGCTGGCGCAGCGTTTCCTCGTCGGCGCAGGAGGTGGAGATCACCCCCCTCATGGCCCCTTTTTCCCGTATCTCACGCACGAGCTTGCGGGTATCGATGCCTGCAAGGCCCGGGATTCCTGATTCCTTCAGGTAGGCGTCGAGGCTTCTGTTCGATTCATGGTTGCTGTAGATGTTCGACGACTCCCGAACGATGAAAGCCGATGCCCAGATTCTCGACGACTCATCGTCATCCGGAGTGATGCCGTAATTTCCGATGAGCGGGTAGGTCATCACCACCATCTGTCCTGCGTAGGAGGGATCGGTCAGGATTTCCTGGTATCCGGTGTGAGAGGTGTTGAAGACGACTTCGCCCGAAGCCTCGCCCGCATGGCCGAATGCGGTACCCCGGTAGGCAGAGCCGTTCTCCAGAACCAAAAGCGCTGGTGTTGCCTGCATGGCAGCCTGTTACTCCTTTGCGGCGAGCTTGTCGCCGGTTTCCTGTTTTTCAATGTTGGCGATCGCCGACCGTTCGAACTTGATCTTTACGGTATCTGCAACCTGGACGAGAACCGTTTTTTTCTCCGAATCGATCCCGGCAACCGTTCCGTGCATGCCGCCGATGGTGACCACACGGTCCCCCCGCTTGACATTGTCAAGCAGTTTTTCCCGGTCTTTCTGCTTTTTCTGCTGCGGGCGGATCATGAAGAAATAGAAGACGATGAAAATCAGGACGAGGGGTACGAGCTGGATGAAGGGGTTCGGTGCCGGAGCTCCTCCTCCAGTCTGGGGAGCGAAAAGCAGCAGGGCAAGAATACTGTCGTGCATGGTGTTGTTCCTGTGTGTAAGATGCGGTACAAGAGCTCCGGCAGGCTTGAGCTGCGCTGCCGGGACTCGCTTTGAAGCCGAAAGATAAGGTATTTCCGACACTATGTCAACGAAGCACCGGCGTCGGGGGGATGAAGCGGGCAAATGGCGCGACGTCGTACCGGTTCTGCCGGGCCCTGCCGCGTTTCACCATCAGGTCTGCCATGGTGGCGATCATGGCGGCGTTGTCGGTCGAGTAGGCGGTTTTCGGAATGTGGAGCTCGATGCCGTGCTTCCTGCAGGCCTCCGTCATCGAGTTGCGCAGCCCGGAATTGGCGCTGACTCCTCCTGCGACGGAAACAGCCTGCACCTTGTGGTAAAGGGCTGCCGCAACGGTTTTTTCTACAAGCACGCTCACGATGGCGTGCTGGATCGACGCCGCGATGTCTGACAGGTGCCGATCGACATGCTCCGCAGGGTGTTTGCCGAAATAGGTCAGCACCGCTGTTTTCATGCCGGAAAAACTGAAGTCGAAGTTGTCCCGGTAGTTCCTGCTGGTCTGCGACCGGGAGGTCAGGGCTCTCGGAAAGCTGTGGAAGGCAGGATCGCCCTCGCGGGACAGGCGGTCGATGGCTGGCCCGGCGGGATATCCCAGACCGAGCATCTTCCCGGTCTTGTCGAACGCTTCGCCTGCGGCGTCGTCGAGGGTTCTGCCGATCAGTTCGTAGCTCAGATCCTGATGCACGAGAGTGAGCAGGGTGTGCCCTCCGGAGACGGTCAGCGAGATGAAGTCGCCACGGGGCGGGATGTGCCCTGCCTCATCGCTGATGAACGGTGAAAAGATGTGAGCCTCGATGTGGTTGACAGGAACGAACGGTTTGCCGAGAGCCCAGGCGAGGCCCTCGGCGAAGCACAGACCCACCATCACAGACCCGATCAGGCCGGGTCCTGCGGTCGCTGCTATGACATCAAGGTCATTTTTTGTTATATTGGCATCGGTCAGCGCAGCATCGGCGATCGACACGATCAGCCGTTCGTGCTCCCGTGAAGCCAGCTCCGGTACTACCCCGCCGAAGTCGGCATGGCACCGCTGCGAACTGACCACGTTTGAACGGACCTGCCCGTCCGCGAGCACTGCGGCGGAGGTTTCGTCACAGCTGGTTTCTATGCCTAATATGTTCATGGCTCAATTGCGTCTGTGGTATGGCCAAAACTACAAAACAGGAACCGAATAGCAAACCGGGCAAAAGGATCAGGTTTTTCAGCGTTCTCCTCGTGCTGCTCGGAGCCGATCTCATTCTGCTTTTCGCACCCGGGGTCGGGATCCTGAACAGCATCTTCTACATCGGCGAGGCGATAACCTGGTCTGCCGTTGCCGCCGGCCTCGTGCTGCTGGTATTCGGGTTCAGGAATCTGTACACGAAACGGAGAAGCTGAGGGGCGCCGCCTTTCCTGCAGGCAGGCGCGGATTAACCAGTGGTTCAGGAGGGAACGCACGATGAAACAGGCAGCGGAACTCGAAGCTCTCGGCAGGGAGATCGAACAGGCATCGGCATTTCTCGGCAAGGCGAGGGAGGCGCTTGCAACCAGGATCGTCGGCCAGCACGCCGTGATCGACAGGGTCTTCATCGCCCTTCTCGCCAACGGGCATATCCTGCTCGAAGGCGTGCCTGGCCTTGCCAAGACCCTGATCGTCCGGACGTTCGCCTCCGCCATGAACCTTTCTTTCCATCGCATCCAGTTCACCCCCGACATGCTTCCCGCCGACCTGATCGGCACCATGATCTACAATCCGAAAGAGATGACCTTCTACCCCCGGAAGGGGCCGCTGTTCGCCAACGTGATTCTTGCCGACGAGATCAACCGTTCTCCGGCGAAGGTGCAGTCGGCCCTTCTCGAGGCCATGCAGGAAAAGCAGGTCACCATCGGGGAGCAGACCTTTCCCCTCGAGGAACCCTTCATGGTGCTCGCCACCCAGAACCCGGTCGAGCACGAGGGCACCTATCTTCTTCCTGAAGCGCAGGTTGACCGGTTCATGATGAAGGTCATGGTGGATTACCCCTCCTACGACGAGGAGATCGAGATCATGCGGCAGGCTGCGGCCGCCCCGGTTCCGGCAGACGTTGCTCCTGTTGTCCATTCGTCCGACATCGTCCGGGCACGGACGCTCCTTGACCGGATCTACGTCGACCAGAGGGTGATGCGCTACATCGTCGATCTCGTGTCCGCCAGCCGTCATCCTGCGCGCTACGGCCTTGCCTCGCTCGAGCCCATGATCGAGTACGGCGGATCGCCAAGGGCGTCGATCTTCCTGCTGCTTGCGGCAAAGGCATGCGCCTTTCTGCAGTCGAGGGCCTACCTGACGCCCGAGGATGTGAAGAGCATCGTCTACGACGTGCTTCGGCACCGCATCAGGCCGAGCTACGAGGCGGAAGCCGAGGATAGGGGGCCGGAGGATTTCATCAGGATGATCCTGCAGCATGTCCAGGTTCCGTAGGCGGGGGACGAAGAGCACCGGACGGCCGGAAACGCTCCGCCGCAAGGATGCGCCGAACGACCTGCCCCGCCTGATCAGGAAGCTTGAAATCAGGTCGAGGCGGCTTGTCGACGAACTCTTCAGCGGAGAGTACCACTCCTCCTTCAAGGGACGCGGCATCGAGTTCAGCAACGTCAGGGAGTACCAGTACGGTGACGACGTCCGCTCCGTGGACTGGAACACCTCGGCGCACAAGAACGGTCTGTACGTCAAGCTCTTCACCGAGGAGCGCGAGCGAACCCTGCTTCTCGTGCTTGACGGTTCCGGCTCGATGCTCTTCGGCAGCCGGCGCCAGCTCAAGAAGGATCTTGCCGCCGAGCTCTGTTCTGTGCTTGCCTTCAGCGCCATCCAGAACAACGACAAGGTGGGCCTGCTCATCTTCACCGACAGGATCGAACGGTTCATCCCGCCCCGCAAGGGCCGCAAGCACGTCCTTGTGATCCTCAGGGAGATCTTCTCCTTCAGCCATGCCGGCAAGGCGACCGACTTCGATGCGGCGCTCTCCTTCATCCGCAGGACCCAGAAACGCAAAGCCATCATCTTCCTGCTGACCGACCTTGTCGGCACGGGGTACGAACGGGGCATGAAACTGCTGAACGGGCGGCACGACTTCGTACTGGTCCATCTCGGCGATCCCCTCGACACCGCCCTTCCGCTCTCCTGCCTTATCGACCTCGCCGATCCCGAGACCGGGGAACGGATCACTGTCGATGCCGCAAGCAGGCGGGTGGCGACGCGCTACGAGTCGGCAAGAACGGAAGAGCGGGAGGCGCTCCGCCGGCAGCTCCGCCGCATGAAGGTCGACGGCGTCTTCCTCGATACGAACCGTTCCTTCATCAGCGAACTGAACACCTTTTTCAGGTATCGTGAACGCAAGGTGTAGCCGTCCCGATCCGGTGGCGCGCCTCTGCAGGGTGCTCTTCTGCCTGGCTGCAGCCCTCGCTGCCGTTATCGGCCGGGCTCAGTCCGCCGGGGCGGAACTCCTTCCCTCCTCTGTTTCCGTCCTCCTGGAGCCTGACAGCGCATACGTCGGCGAGCGGGTGCGCATGACCGTCACTGTCCGTCATGTCGCAGGGGGCAGAGTCACCATCGAGGGCCTCGACCGCCTGTCGCTGCAGCCCTTCGAAGTCGTCGGCAGGAAAGAGAGGGTTGAAACGCTGCCCGGCGGGGGAGCGGAGCATCTGCTGAGGCTCGATCTTGCGGTTTTCGGCAGCGGGCGCCTGCCTTTGCCGCCCTTCAGGGTTGTGTCGGGGAGCGCCGGAGGGGGCACCCCGGTCGAAAGCCTGATCGTCAGGCCGCCCGCCGGCATCTTCGTCAGGTCGGTGACCGATTCAACCCAGCGCGAACTTCGTCCCATAACGCCTGTCGTGGCTCCCGGCATTCCGCCGCTGCTGCTGCTGCCGGCGCTTCTTCTGCTTGCGCTTGCCGCATTCGTCCTGTTTCTTGTTTTCCGACGCGGAATCGGAAGGAGGGGGAATCGCTCCGATCCTGCGCTTGCCGCCCTGAAGAAACTCCGGGCGCTCGACAGGGAACTGTCCCGGGGCTTGCAGCCTGCCGAAGGCTTTGAACGGCTGAGCACCATCCTCAGGGAATTCCTTCAGCATCGGTACGGGATCAGGGCAATGGAGCAGGTTACCGGTGAAATCGCAGACGAGCTCCGGTCGAAGCAGGTCGGCGAAGTCGACACCATCCTTCCGCTGCTTGAACAGGCCGACCTCATCAAGTTTGCCGACAGCATGCCGGATATCGGGGAGTGCCGCAGCGCCCTTCATCATGCCGAAACCCTGGTCAGGAATGCCGCTCAACCTGCCGGACAGAGCCCTCCGTCTGCCTGAAGGGTTGCAGGGCATCGCCAGACATGACTATCTTGACTTTATGTATTTATGTATCCATACTGCTGTTCCGGGACACGCGCGGAACTCCGGGAACCGGCCTCCGGTACTGCAATCGCCGCACCGGGAAACGAACGCTCAGATGCAGCGCACATGCACTTCATTCTCGTGACATACGACATCAAGAACGACCGGAGGAGGACGAAGATCCACAAGGTTCTCGAAGGGTATGGCGTAGCGGTTCAGTACAGCGTCTTCGAGTGCTTCATCTCCGATGACGATTATGATGGTCTCCGCAGCCGGTTGCAGAAGCTCATGGATCCGAAACATCCTCTCGACAGCATCCGGTACTACCACCTGTGCCGGGGGTGTGTCGAGCGGGTGGATGTTGACGGCAACCGTCCGTTCGAGATTGCAAGCCCTTTCGTGATTTCCTGAGGCGGCTATTTTCCTGCCCGCAATTGCCAATAAACAGCAAACGCTATGGGGTGGCTCTACAACCAGATGGCATTGCCGGAAACCATTTTCCAGGCATGGTACAAGGTGGCCTCGAACGACGGCCGGCCGGGATACGACAACAAGTCCATCGAGGACTGCAGTCTCCGGCTCGATGAGAATCTCAGGCTGCTCTCGCAGTCGCTGCTGACCGGCACCTACCGGCCAGGCCCCCTGCTCAGGCTCGTGATGCTGAAACCGGACGGCAGGGAGCGGGTGCTGCTCATTCCCGGCGTGATGGACCGGGTGGCGCAGACCGCCGCGGCAATCGTGCTGAACCCCGTCATCGAGGCGGAGCTCGGTTCCTGCACCTTCGCCTACCGTCCGGGCATATCGCGCCAGGGTGCTGCTTGCGAAATCGACCGGCTGCACCGCGAAGGGTACCAGTGGGTGCTCGACGCCGATATCCGCAACTTCTTCGACAGCGTGCCGCACGACCTGCTTTTCCGGCGCATCGTCGAACTGATCGACGACCGGGAACTCGTCGGGCTGCTGCAGCGGTGGCTGACCGCCGAGATAGTCGATGGCGCGAATCCCCGTATCCGCAACACCATCGGGCTCCCGCAGGGGTGTCCGATTTCGCCGGCACTTGCCAATCTCTACCTCGACCGGTTTGATGAGGCGCTTGAACGGGAAGGGTTCAGGCTCGTCCGATTCGCCGATGATTTTCTCGTGCTCTGCAGGAGCCGCCCGAAAGCCGAGGCCGCCCTGAAGCTTTCCGAAAGCGCGCTTGCCGGGCTGAAGCTCGAGCTCAACAACGAGAAGACCCGCATCACCACCTTTGCCGAAGGGTTCAAGTATCTGGGTTATCTCTTTATCCGTTCCCTCGTGATTCCCACGAAGATGCATCCCGAGGAGTGGTACGACAAGCTCGGCAAGTTCAGGCTGCGCAAAAAGAGCGTGCATGCCGCTCCGGCAGACCCGGACGCGATGGCGGACGAGCACGCCCGGTTCGAGCTTGAAACCGGTGAGGGAGAGAAGATCGAGCTGTCGAAGAATGCCCTTCTTCAGACCGAGTTCGGCGCGAAGCTGCTGGAAAGCCTCGAAGAGAAGCAGGTGAGCGTGGACGACTTCCTCGACCGGCTCTCGCGTCAGGACGAGGAGCGCCTCAGGGAAAAACGCGAAGCCCTCAGGAAACTGTATTCCCCCTTTCTCAACACGCTCTACCTGCAGGAGCAGGGGAGCATTCTGCGCAAGGACGGTGAGCGGTTCAGCATCGAAAAGGAGGGAGCGGTGCTGAACGAGGTGATCGTGCGCCGCATCGAGCAGGTGGTGGTGTTCGGCAACGTGGCGCTCACCACGCCGGTCATGCAGTACTGCCTGCAGAACGAGATACCGGTGGTTTTCCTCTCGCAGCACGGCAGCTATTTCGGCAGGCTGGAGGCCACCATGGCTGACAACGCCGAGATGCAGCGGTTCCATTTCCTGCGCTCCATCGACGAGCCGTTCGCGCTTGAGACTGCAAGAGCCATCGTCGTGGCGAAAATCTCGAACAGCCGCGCCATGATCCGCCGCCGTAAGGCTGCGGTGCAGGGTGGAGACGCAGGAGTGCAGGGCCGGATGGGTTCGAATCTCGATCTCATGGCCGATCTTGCCTCGAAGGCTGAAACCTGCGAGGAGATCGAGGTGTTGCGCGGCCTCGAGGGCAAGGCCTCCGCGCTCTACTTCGAGTGTTACGGCTTGTTTTTCCGCCGGGACCTGCCGTTCCACACCCCGTCGTTCCTGCGGGTGCGGCGTCCGCCCACCGATCCCGTGAACAGCCTCCTGAGTTTCGGATACTCGATGCTGCACGCCAACGTTTTCTCCATGGTTCGCATGAGCGGCCTGAATCCCTATATCGGCTTTCTGCATGCGGAAAGAAAGGGGAACCCGGCCCTGGTGAACGATCTGGTGGAGGAGTTCCGCACGGTGATCGATTCGCTGGTGCTCTACACCCTGAACCGGGGCCTGCTGCAGGAGCGCGACTTTTATTACCGCAAGGACCAGCCGGGCTGTTTTCTCTCGAACGACGCCCGCAAGAAGTTCATCGGGATATTCGAGTCGCGCATGTGGCAGGAGTCGCGGGACGGCTGCACCGGTCAGACACTGAACTTCCGGCGGCAGATCGAAAAGCAGGTGCGGATCATGCGTGACGTGATTGCCGGCACGAGGCCGCAGTACGATCCGTACAAGGTGACCTGGTGAAACCGCAGCTCCAGCAGAGCACAACCGGAATTTCCGGTTCAAAGGCACTAACTGCTTATTGAAAAAGGGTTAAGGGGAACTGTTCGAAAAATTGAGCGTCGATTTTGTATAACTGAATAAAAATGCATAAGATACAGATGCAGTTCATCAGTAAAATCAGGCCATTGTCCCTTGACATCGCTGATTTTTCCATGAGCGTCGATTTTGCCTCCGGCAGCCCTTGCCAGTCAAGGGTTTCCAGAGGGACTCTTTCTATCTTATTGCATTCATTGAGGATTGAAAC
>Ga0233420_10000008_pt1 | contig 110632 bp, 139 predicted proteins | sample Watercolumn_Mata_4_FD_183009 | JGI IMG/M metagenome (GOLD analysis project Ga0233420, IMG submission 183009) | Freshwater microbial communities from Lake Matano, South Sulawesi, Indonesia - Watercolumn_Matano_2014_102_MG | ecosystem: Environmental > Aquatic > Freshwater > Lake | place...
TTATTATTCAGCCAGCCCGCATTTCTCACAATGTTACTACATTATGACCAGCCGGGGTTGCCAGTATAGCTGCAGCTTCTGCTGCCATTCTTACTTAAAGAAGCTGTATAAGGATAAAGGCAGGTATTTGCGCTACAGAAGCATTGACAGTATTATTAAAGAGCTTTTGCAAGCCAAGAAAGATTATGATATAAAATTAGTAAGATTCTGGGACGATTGCTTTTTGCAGGATATTGACTGGCTTATTGAGTTTAAAACTAAGTACAAAAAAGAAATAAATTTACCGTATATCTGCTACTTACATACGGCTGATGTTTCTGCCGAGTCTATCAAGTACCTTAAGGAATCCGGATGTTGTGAAATTAACATAGCTATTTATTGGAATAAAGATATTAACCTTGATTGGTTGCATAGATATGTAGCCGGTAATGAGGTGGAGAAGGCAGTGGGAGCTATAAACGATGCGGGGGTAAAGATAAGCGTTGATACTATCCTTGGCATTCCCGGACAAAGCGAAGAAGATAATATAGCTTTCTTAAATTTTTGTATAAATAATAAAATCAGGAATGTTTATTTTAACTGGCTTAGATATTTTCCAAAAATAGATATCAGCATAAAATCTCAACAGAAGGGTTTCCTGCTTAAGGAAAAATATACAGAAAATATCGAGGGATTAAATGCAAGAGGGGTAAGTTTAGGTGGCGATGTACTGAATAATAAATTATTAAAGTTTATACTTTTGGTCTGGTTATCAAAAAGAATCCCTGGGCGCATAAGCGCATTTATCATGAAAAATAAATTATATCGCTTTTTCCCGGGGTTTATTCTTTCGAATTTAGCGATACCTTTGCTAAACGCTTCCCTGGATTCCTGCGATCATGATTTTCTGCGCAAGATGGATATTTGTAGATATAAATATTATATTAATAAGATTTTATTGCACTTTCACTAAGTAGGATTAGAAGCCAATTAAGGGGGTTGGGTTGTCTTTGAGAATATCGATTATGCAGCCAGGATACTTGCCATGGCTGGGTTTTTTTGAGTTGATCTGCAATTGCGAGCTTTTTGTCTTGCTTGATGATGTTCAGTACACAAAAAAAGATTGGAGAAGCAGGAACAGGATCCGCACAAAAGACGGGTGGAGATGGTTAAGTGTTCCGGTGTCTACTAAAGGAAAACGAAATCAGCTAATTAGCGAGGCGTTAATTAATCCGTCTGTAGATTGGCGCAAGAATCATTTAAAGACAATCGAAATAAACTACCATAAAGCAAGGTTCTTCAGTAGTTATTTTCACTTTTTCGAGAGACTATATCTTACTGACTGGAAATACATTCTAGACCTAGATGTCGAAATAATTAATTGGTTAACAGGCGTCTTAAACATTAAGACTCCTATTATAAAGTCTTCAAGTTTAAATACGCCGGGGCATAAAGATGACAAGATCATAAATATTTGTAAGGCATTAGGCGCTACAGAGCTTTACGATAGCAAGGCAGCCCGGGGTATTTTAAATCTTGCTAAATTTGTCGATGAAAAGATAGGTGTTAAATTCCAGGATTATCAGCACCCCGTATATAAACAGGTATATGAACCGTTTATACCGTATATGTCGGTTATAGATTTAATTTTCCAGCATGGACCAAAAAGTCTTCACATCTTATTAAATAAATCATGTTAATGAAGAATAAAACAGAATTTATCTACCTGGCGATCTTATTTCTGGCAACCATTTATGCACATTGCATAACTAATTCGGTTACATTTGAACCTGTTTACTCTCCATACTCAGACTCTTCAGAATTATACACCGTGCAAAGCATAACCGATAGCACGCTTTTTAAGAATGACCCGGCATTAATTGCTATTAAAAATCACATGAATTGGACATCAAAAATAAGGGAATACACTCATAATGCAATATTCTGTTTCTTTATGCTTTTCTTCTCCTTTCCTTTAACTATAAAAATAGTATCTATAATTATAACTATTCTTTCTGTAATACTGGTATATAAAATAGGGGTTTATCTACATTCTAAGAATTGCGCTCTTTTGTTAGCGGGTTTATTCATTTTTTATTTCTTTTCCATGCATACATTCTATGGCGGACAAGACAGATGTTTCGGAGCTTTTATATTCTGTATTTTTATGCTCCTTCTGGTCAAGGAGAGGCTTGCTTTCCTGCCGTTTTTACTTCCATTAATAATAATCTTCTACCAATCGCTTTTTCCCTTGCTTGCTACAATCTGTTTGCTGGTTCCGATTTTATATTTTAAAAGGATGAGGATTAAGCAATTTCTTCTGTTCCTAATTATCAATATTTTAATATGTTTTCTTCTGGTTTATACAGATAAATTGCAGGGTTCAATAGCCGCAAACCTTGCCTTATTAAAAAGTTACAAATATCTTCACGATAACAATTTAGTAAACCCAGCTAATCCTTACCACATTATATTGTATTTTATACTTAACCTAAATGAACATAGCAGATTGCAATCATACTTCACTTATTTCTTTTTGCTATTAAGTTTAGCGATTATTGTTTTTAGGGGCAAGAGGGCCTTCTTTTTGCATAAAGCAATCTGGTTAATGCTCGCAGCTTCTTTTATTAGCTTTCTTTTGACTTACTTTTTTAACCCCGTCCTTGCCTCAAGGCAGTTTTTGTTTAGTTTACCCATGTTTTTAGTTCTCTTTGTAGCCGCCAATATCTATGTTTTTACTGCAAAGATTAGAATTAATCCCGCTGCTTTACTCATACCCCTCATGGCTGTATTTATGGCATTACATCCGATACTCGGTGGCCCGATAAGGGATTTTAGGATATATAAGCCGGTCTATGATTATTTAGAGAATTTACCAAAAGAAGCTTTCATTGCCGGTCACCCCAGCAGCTTTGTTTTAGACAACATACCCTTATTCTCCCGCAGAACAATTTTTTTCTCAGATAATATGGACGATATATTATATTTGACTTATGGTAGAGAGGGATTTAAGGAGCGCAGGAGTGAACTGATTTTGGCTCTATACGCTGAGTCTATGGAGAAGGTAAAAAAGTTAATAACAAAGTACAAAATTGATTTCTTTGTTATCGAGGAGTCCTACTATAACAAGGATTTTTACAGGAATTTAAAATATTCAGTAATACCATACGACAAGCAGACCTGGGCTTTAATAGAACCTAATGCCTATAAAGGCAAATCTTTCCTTTTGAATTTTGCCAAGAGGAACAAAGATTTTGCATTAAAAACTAGCAAGGGATATATTTTTGTAATAAATACAAAAAAGATGCTGGACAACGAATGAAAAAAATCAGCGTTATTTGTCCAATTCGCAACGAAAGGGATAACCTTGCGGAGTTAACAGCAAGGACGCGTTCGGCTTTAGAGGAATATTTTATCAATAATGAGGCAGAGCTGATTTTAGTTGATGACGGAAGCTCTGACGATAGCCTTGATTTGATGCGCAGGTTATCTAAAGAGTTCGGCGGTTTAAGGATAATTGCCCTTAATACGCACCTGGGTCAGGCTGCTGCCTTAAGCTCTGGCTTAAACGCATCCAGCGGAGAGATTATTATTTTAATGAACGCTGATTTACAAGTTTTTCCGGAGGATATCCCTGTTCTTATTAAAAAGATTAAAGAGGGATACGATCTGGTAAATGCCATTAGAACCAAAAGAAAGGATATGCTCTTATTTAGAATAAGCACCTGGGTTCTCGGATGCTTAATAAAATTATTCTTTGATATCTCGGTTAAAGACCCCAGCAGCAACTTTATAGCCACAAGAAATAGGTTTATAGCGAATGTTAAATTAAAATGCAATGATCACAGGTATATCGTCCCTATTCTTTACAATCGGGGAGCGCGTAAAATTGCCCAGGTAGGGGTGAGGCATAAATTACGCGAAAAGGGTAAATCAAAATATAAATTATCAAAACTTTTTTTCGCTGTGCCGGATTTTATCGGATTCTGCATTAGGGAATTTAATAATAAGCCTCGTATCCAAAAATAGTCTTTAAATGGCAGCCGATTATTGCTTGACACCGTAAGCTTTTGCTGCTATTATGCTTAGCAATACATCGATCCTAAAGGAATGGCCGATGTATCCATGCGGGCAAGGAGGATGGAAGATGACCAAGAAGGATATCGTATTAAAAGTATCTGACGAAACAAATTTAAAACAAATCGATGTCAAAAAAGTAGTGCAGAGAACATTCGATTGTATTGTGGATGCTTTAGTCCGAGGCGAAAGGATTGAGTTACGTAACTTTGGCGTTTTTAAAATAAAACAGAGAAAAAGCCGCACAGGCAGAAATCCACGCACCAACCAGGTTATCCCTGTCCCACCCAGAAAGGTAGTGATCTTTAAAGCGGGCTTGGAAATGAAACAGAAAATCAAATAGTCCTTTAAAAAATCAGAAAATAACTCATGTTTAAGAAAGTCCCTGGCACTAAAGATATCCTGCCTAATGAAATAGGAAATTGGCAGGCAATTGAAGCAATAGCACGAGAAACCTTTTCGCTTTATAATTATCGCGAAATCCGTACTCCTATAATTGAAGAGGCTGCGCTTTTTAAGCGCACCCTCGGCAATACTGCGGAAATAGTGCAGAAGCAAATGTTTCTTATTCATAACCAGGATGATGAGTACGTCCTTCGCCCAGAAGGGACTGCCTCAATTGCGCGCAGCTACCTTGAGAACAGTTTAGATAAAACCAACGCGTTTATAAAACTCTATTATATCGGTCCAATGTTCCGCCTGGAACGGCCACAAAAAGGCAGGCTGCGCCAGTTTCATCATATTGGTTGCGAAGTAATCGGATCTCAGGAGGCAATTCTCGATGTAGAGTTAATCAGCTTAGCGGTACAGCTACTTAATAACCTTGCTATCACAGATTATAAAATAAAAATTAACAGCTTAGGCTGCCTCAAAGATAAACAAGCCCTTAGCCTGAGCCTAAAGCAATCATTAAAGAATGAAAAACAAAAACTCTGCCCTGACTGCCAAGTAAGGCTTGAAAATAATATACTAAGGGTCTTAGACTGCAAAAATGAGGGTTGCCGGGAGGTAACCAGAACGTTAGTTTTGAGGAATTCCCACCTTTGTCCGGATTGCCTGAATCATTTCACAGAAGTAAAAAGCGGTTTGGAAGGTCTTAATATTCCTTTTAAGGTTGAGCCGTATCTTGTGCGCGGGCTGGACTATTATAACCGTACGGTATTTGAGTTCACGCATCCTAACCTAGGCAGTCAGGATGCTATTGGAGCGGGTGGCCGTTACAATAATTTAATTAAAGAGTTAGGTGGTCCGGACGTTGGAGGTATTGGTTTTGCTTTTGGCGTAGAAAGACTGCTTTTAGCAGGCAAATTATGCAAGGAGAATTCCTCCCGTAACTTAGTTTATTTAATAACCCTCGGAGAAACAGCGAAAAACGCCGGCGTAAAGATACTGCATCAGCTACGCTCCTGCGGGATACCCAGTGAGATGGACTATTTGAACAGGTCGCTAAAGGCAGCGATGCGCGCTGCTAATGATGCTAAGGCAAAGTATGTTTTGATCTTAGGAGAAGATGAACTAAAAAAGAATGTTGTTTCGCTTAAGGATATGTCCAACAGCGCTCAGAGAGAAATAGAGATTCAAAATTTAACCAAGGAATTAAAATGCTAAGAACGCACACCTGCGGGGAACTGGATATTAACGATAATGCAAAACAAGTTACGCTTTGCGGATGGGTTGCCCGCAGAAGGGACCATGGTAAATTGATTTTTATTGATCTGCGCGACCGCACGGGTTTTACGCAAATAGTTTTTATCCCCAAGGAATCAGGAGAGGCCTATAAGTTAGCGCAGGAATTGAGAAACGAGTTTGTAATTAAATTAAGCGGGGTAGTAAATAAACGACCCTCTGGCACAATCAATGAAAAGTTGGCTACCGGCAAGATTGAGGTTTTAGCAAAAGAGCTAGAGATTTTAAACCCCAGCCTGAATCCACCTTTTGAGATTGAAGAGGAGGCAGAGATAACCGAAGAGATGCGCCTTAAGTACCGTTATCTTGATTTAAGGCGCAGGAAGGTTTTTAATAATCTTCTCTTGAGAAGCAACTTATACAAGGTTATCCGCACGTATCTCGGAGAGAATAAGTTTATCGAGTGCGAAACTCCTATACTGACAAAATCCACTCCTGAAGGCGCCCGGGACTACCTGGTTCCTTCGCGGGTAAATAACGGTCAATTCTTTGCCCTACCGCAATCTCCGCAGTTATTCAAACAAATCCTTATGGTTGCCGGCATAGAGAGATATTATCAAATCGCTAAATGTTTCCGGGATGAGGATCTGCGCGCTGACCGCCAACCGGAATTTACTCAGCTGGATATTGAGATGTCTTTCATTAAAGAAGACGATATTTTCAGCCTCACCGAAGGGCTCATGAAATTAATCCTCAAGGATTTAAAAAATATCGACATTCAGCTGCCCTTCCCGCGCATAAGCTATAAAGAATCGATGGAAAAATATAAATCAGACAAACCTGATTTAAGATGGGAATTAAAAAATAATTTTGCCTTTTGCTGGGTGGTGGATTTTCCGCTTTTTAAATACAACGATGAAGAAAAACGCTGGGACAGCGAACATCATCCTTTTACTGCTCCGGCAGAAGGCGATCTTGAGAATCTGGACAAAGATCCGGGAAAGGTTAAATCCCGTTCATATGATTTGGTCTTAAACGGCATGGAGCTGGGTAGTGGGTCAGTAAGAATTCACCGAAGAGAGCTTCAGCAGAAGATTTTTAATATCATCGGAATAAATGAAGAAGAGGCTTCTAAGCGTTTTGGCTTTCTTCTTGAGGCCTTCCAATTCGGAGCGCCTCCGCACGCAGGCGTAGCTTTTGGATTAGACAGGCTCTTGACTATCCTTTCGGGAGAAGAGAGCATCCGCGAAGTTATAACCTTCCCGAAAACTTCAACTACCTTCTGCCCGTTAACCAGCGCACCTTCGGATGTTGATGAAAAGCAATTAGCAGAATTAGGCATAAGTATTAAGAAAAAAACCTCTGTCAGCCGGACAAAGGTTTAATTTATTAACCCGTTATAACGGGCAAATCTAAGGAGGAAAGCACAATGGACAAAATCAAGTTAGCTGGAATCTGCATATTAGCCTCAACTCTGGCTTTATCAGGTTGTATTGCCAGGACATATAATTTAACCCGCGACAGGGTGGACCAGGATATCTCCCAGAGATCAGGCAACCGCGGTTATATCACAGGGGCAGCTCCTGCTGAACCAGCAGAAAGAAAAGCCACTCGCACTACCAGGGTATTCGAAATAGAGCTCGGTTTTGCCAAGCCTTCCCAGGCAAAATGCCCGTCTATTGAGCCTATGGCAGGCAACGTGACAGAGCCCTTGATCTCCCAAGAGGCGCAGCAAAGCGAACCCCTTCCAGGACAAACTTTTGAAAGTTATACTGTAGAAAAAAATGACACTTTGCAAAAAATATCTAAGAAGTTCTACGGCACCACCAAAAGATGGTTAAAGATATATGAGGCAAATAAAGATATTTTACGTTCTCCTGACAGGCTTTATGCCGGGCAAACCCTGAAGATCCCATCTGCCGAGGAATTAAAAACTGAAACAGCAAATATTTCAGAACCAAAGGAAAACCTTAAGTAGCAGTTTAAAAATACGCTGGCTTCCCGTCTTAAATCTATGCTAAAATTATCATAAATAATTTTAGAAGATTAAGCTTAGCGCTCATTTAATGGATAAAATAATCAAATTTGAAACTCAAAAAGAAGCGCAGGAAATCTTCGGTGCCCATGATTCCAATACCAAGAGCATTGAAAAAGAGCTTAAGGTAAAACTTACCTTGCGCGGTGATTATCTAAAGATCAGCGGTACGTCTAGCAATATCAATAAGGCAGGCCAACTGGTAGAGTATCTGCTTGATGGGTTGCGCTCAGGAAACAATGATATTGGTAAGAACGACTTGTCTTACTTGATATCCAATTTTAAAAAAAGCAGCCGAAAGCAGCCCGACGCTGGATTAGATACAGGAATTATACGTTCTTCTGCAGGAAAACAGATTGGACCAAAAACCGTCGGGCAAAATGAATACGTGGAAGCAATAAAGAAACACGATATTGTTTTCGGGATTGGCCCGGCCGGTACAGGAAAGACCTATTTGGCTATGGCCTGCGCAGTAGAGGCCTTAAAAAAACAGGAAGTGCGCAGGATAATCTTAACCCGTCCAGCTATTGAGGCTGGCGAATCGCTGGGGTTTTTACCTGGCGACATGCAGGCGAAGATCTCGCCTTATCTTAGGCCTCTTTACGACGCCTTATACGATATGATGGAACCTGATCGCATAGAAAAATACATAGAAACGGGGATAATCGAAGTTGCTCCGCTTGCCTACATGAGAGGCAGGACCCTTAATGACGCATTTATTATTCTTGATGAAGCACAGAATTGCACTGCCGAACAGATGAAAATGTTCTTGACCCGGTTGGGTTTTGATTCTAAAGCAGTAATCACCGGCGATATGACCCAAAGCGACCTTCCTAATGCCAGGCCCATTGGCCTACTCCAAGCCCAGGATATACTTAAAGAAATCGAAGGAATAAAGTTTATTTATTTTAGCGGTTCGGATGTAGTTAGACATGCGTTAGTGCAAAGGATTATTGAGGCTTATGATAAAACTCTTCGATAAAAACAAACTTTTACTTGCCGGAATATGCATCCTTTTATTTATCTTTAGCCAGATTATACATATGAGCCTGGCTATACCGTTATTTTTAATCATACTTTACCTTTGTTTTTACAGTAAGTTTTCAAAAATTAAAAATGCCCGATTACTTAACCTTAGCTTTCTTTTCTTGATTTCTTTCTCAATCGGCCATCTCTTCTTCAGGCATGGATTATCATATTATTTTATTCCGATAGGAATAATCCCCATGCTTAGCGTATTATTATTTAACAATCTCGAGGTGGCTTATTTTTTATCATTAGGCACATCTTTATCGCTGGCCTCTTTAACGAGCGAGCCATTTAAGGCCTGGTTTATCTTCATGACCTTTTGTTCTTGCGCAATTCTCTTGGTAAATAAAGCGCATAAGCGAACCTCGGTAATTAAGGCTGGGCTCATAGCCGGGTTAATCCAATTAATAAGCCTTATGCTTCTAGAACGTTTATGGATCAACCAACCGAGCAGGTATTTGATACTCATGGTTAATGGGTTAATCTCAGGTGTTATTGTTTTGGGAATTCTGCCTGTATTCGAATACCTTTTGCAGACAGTAACCAATATTAGTCTATTAGAATTAGCAGATTCGCATCATCCCATACTGCAGCGTATGATACTTGAGGCACCGGGAACATACCATCATAGCTTGATTGTCGGCAATCTTTCGGATACCGCCTGCACTGCTATAGGAGCCAATGGCCTTTTAGCCAGGATCGGGGCATACTATCATGATATTGGGAAGCTCCAGAAGCCCGAATACTTTATCGAAAACCAGCAGATAAAAAAGAACCTGCATGATGCGCTTTCACCTACTATGAGCAAGCTGATTATTATGAATCATATAAAGGAGGGGCTGGAGCTAGCTAAGAAATACTCTTTAAGCCCTGCGCTTTGGGATTTTATACAACAACATCACGGCAGCAGTTTAGTTTATTATTTCTATCGCCGGGCCCTAGAGGGAAGCGAGGAGGACCAGGAGGTAACCGAGGAGGGGTTCCGTTATCCCGGGCCAAAACCAAATACCAAAGAGACAGCGGTTGTTCTTCTGGCCGACTCTGTTGAGGCAGCCACACGAACCCTAAAAGACCCTACCCCTGCGAAAATCGAAGAGGTGGTGCATAAGGTAATAAACAACAAATTCATTGACGGTCAACTGGATGAATGCGAGCTTACTTTAAAAGACATAGAAAGGATTTCCAGTATCTTTGCTAAGATACTAAGCGGTATATATCACAGCCGGGTAAACTACTCCTAAAAATTGAGCACCCTATAGGTTTTATCTAGCGAAATTGAACACCTTGCGTTTCTGCAAGGACACTTACGAGCGCAACGAGTAAGTATGAGTACCCTATATAGGTTTTATCTCGAATAAGTATAAGTGCCTCTCTATCATGCTGAATATAACCATAGGTAACCTGCAAAAAAGACTACCTATCCCCAGAAAACGCATAAGAAACCTTATTCTCAAAGTCATTAAAGGGGAAGATTTTAACAAATCCGGGTATATCAATATCTGTTTTATAGAAGACAGGTTGATAAAAAAGCTTAATCACAAATACCTAAGATTGAATAACCCTACAGATGTCTTGGCCTTTAACTTAGCCGGTAATAATAATCGGGAGATTATGGCAGATATTGCAATTTCTACTGATACGGCAATAAGGAATGCCTGTATTTTTAAGACTACCGTCAGGGATGAATTATTGCGTTATGTTGCTCACGGCATACTGCACGTTTTGGGATATAATGACCGGAGCAAAATCCAAGTTCAACTTATGCATAAAAAGGAAAACATCTATGTCAATAGATAAAACCCAGGCACTGGTTTTAAATAAGCGCGATATTCGCGAGACATCATTAATTGTAGATTTTTATAGCAAGGATTTTGGCAAGCTCAGCGGCCTGCTTAAAGGGATACGCAGCGAGCCAAATAAATTCGCCTCTAATTTAGAGGTTTTCTCCTTGAATGAAATTATCTTTTACAGAAAAACTCATTCAAGCCTGCATTTGGTATCCCAGGCGGATAAACTAGACAACTTTACCTTAATACGCTCTAGTATTGAGAAAACAACTCAAGCTGGATTCATGATGGAATTAGTTAATTCCATCATGCAGGCTGAAGATACAAACGAAGAGGTCTTTAACCTGGCCCTACTAAGCCTTAAGGAGTTAGAAACAAATTTTAATCCCGCCAAAATAGCGACTATATTTAAGATTAAAATGCTCAACCTTTCAGGGTTTAAGCCGCATTTTGATTCCTGCGTTTGTTGTGCGGATATAATTAGCGGGCAGGCGAGGTTTAGTTTATCCTTAGGAGGGCTGCTTTGTCCGCGTTGCATGCAAAAAGATCCCACTAGCCGCTCTATATTCCGCGGGACAATCGCTACGGTGCTACACATTGAAAGAAATAGTTTTAGCGCCAGCCTTAATCTTGGGATGAACCCCCAGATAAAAAAAGAGCTGGACCTAATTCTCAATGCATTTTTAAGCTTTCATCTGGGGAAAGAACTAAAAAGCCAAAGATTGCTTAATAAACTGGAGGTGGCGGTATGAAAATAGTGGTTGTCGGACCAGGGGCAATGGGATGCCTTTTCGCCGCTTTTTTATCTAAATCTAAGGAGGAGATCTGGCTACTTGATAAAAACAGGGAGAATGCCGGTAAAATAAATGAAATTGGCATCTCCTTGGAAGGAGTATCCGGCTCATGGCAGGCAAAACCAAAAACCACAGCTAATCTGCAGGATGTCGGAAAGGTTGACCTCGTGCTTATCTGCGTAAAATCATTTAATACTAAGCAGGCGGTCGAACAAATTAAACCTCTCTTGCAGGAAAACACAAAGATCATGACTTTACAAAACGGAATCGGAAATATTGAAATAATTGCGGAATTGGCCGGAGAGGATAAGGTAATCGGGGGGATAACCAGCGAAGGAGTAACTTTAATCGACATAGGAAAGATTCGCCATGCCGGATACGGAGAAACCATTATTGGCACCCCTGATGGCAAAACCCCGGTAGAAATACGCAGTATCCGAGAGGTATTTAATAAGGTTGGTTTACAAACCAAGATCTCGCGCGATATAAAAAGTCTAACCTGGTCAAAATTAATCATTAACGTTGGGATTAATGCCTTAACTGCGATTACCCGCCTGCCCAATGGCAAGCTTACTGAATTCGAAGGCACTAAAAGAATTTTAAGGGACGCGGTTACAGAGGCCACCCGCATTGCAAAAAGGAAACGCATAAAATTAATCTATGACGACCCGCTGGCAAAGGTTGAGGCAGTTTGTGAAAGCACCAGCTCAAATATTTCTTCAATGCTTCAGGACGTGTTAAGAAAGAAACGTACCGAGATTGATTTTATTAACGGGGTGGTTGTGCGTCTTGGCCAGGAGCTAGGAATTCCCGTGCCGACTAACAAATTACTGGTTGATTTGGTAAAAACAATTGAATCCAGTTATAAAGTACAAAGGCTCGATGCCTGAAATTTTACGCTAATGGCTTTTACTCCGAAAACTCGAAAATACCTGGTTATTTTTTTAATTCTTGGCTGGATAATCAGTTTAAGCTATTTTGTCTGGCGCTCTAAAAAAGCAAACCTGCCACAGCAAGAAGCTGCTCGGCTTTATAGAAACAACCACTTGCTCATGGGAACATTTTGGGAGGTAACCTCTCCAGAAAAAGAAGCCGGCGCGGTTGTTTTTACAGAGGCAGAACGCATTGAAAACCTGCTCAGTAAATACCTGCAAAATAGCGAAATATCCAGACTTAACCAAGCAGGAAAATTAGAGGTAAGCCCGGAAACCTTTTATGTTATAAAGAAATCAATAGAGTTTTGGCAGATAAGCGATGGGGCTTTTGACATCAGCGTTGCGCCATTAGTTGATCTTTGGGGGTTTACCACTCAAAAACACAACTTTCCTACTGCAGGCTCCATCAACTCTATATTAGGAATTATCGGTAGCGATAAAATTATTTTGCATGAAAAAAATAATGTGGTAGAATTTAAACTTCCCGGAATGAAGATTGACCTGGGGGCAATAGCCAAAGGGTTTGCCCTTGATTGCGCGGTTAAGAAATTAAAAGAGAAGGGTATCGATAGCTGCCTAATTAATGCAGGGGGACAGGTTTACGCACTGGGAAAGAAATTCGGAAGCCCCTGGAAAATCGCTATTCAAAACCCGCGCAAGTCGGAAATTACTGCGACCCTGGAGCTAAATGACAATTCCGTATCTACAAGCGGAGATTACGAGCAGTTCTTTTTTAAAGAGGGAAGGCGTTACTGTCATATTATAGATCCCCGCAGCGGCTACCCTGTGTCAAACGGGGTTTCTTCCGTAACTGTAGTTGCGGATTCAGCATTAGAAGCGGATGCCCTCTCTACTGCAATTTTTGTTCTTGGTAAGGAAAAAAGTGTGCGGCTTTTAAAAGAATTCCCCCGGATAATAGTGAAGGTACTCTAAATGAACATATTTAATCAAACATTCCCAACGAATATTTCCGCTGCAAAGATGTTCGTTTTCTTTTCGCGATTAATGGATAAACCTGTCTTTGATAAAGAAGACAGAAAAGTCGGAGAGATTTACGATATCGTGGTAAAGCCTTCTCAGGTATATCCACTTTCGCACGGATTAATTATCCGCAAAGGCTTTCCCAACCGAAAATACGCCCTGATAGACTGGCAGGACGTTGAAAGATTAGATAAGAATGGAGCGAAACTTAAGATTGATAATTTGCGGCTTAATTTCGGCGAAATACATGACGAGAAAAAAGAGCTTACCTTAAGACGCGACATACTGGATCAACAGGTAGTAGATACCCATAATCATAAAGTTATCCGTGTAAATGATATTCAACTTTTAACTGTCGATCAAGCATTAATGATCGCTCACGTTGATATCGGCACGCGCGGACTTTTTAGAAGGCTGGGCTTTGAAAAAAGCGTAGATTTTATGGTTAAGCTGCTTTATCCTAAATCAAAATACCTTAAAGATGAACGCTTGATTTCCTGGAAGTATATCCAGCCTCTCACCATAAACCCGGTAAGTATGACCATAAAAATTGATGTGCCGCAAAAAAACCTGACCAATATACCTGCGGCGGATTTAGGGGATATTTTCCTGGATTTAAACGCTAACCATCAAATCGCTCTTTTTAAATCCTTAAATCTGGCCAATAAGACCAAAATCTTTACCAATATTGATTTTAAAACTCAGCGCTCAATCCTGAATGAGATGAATGATTTTGATATATCTGAACTGCTTAATAATATCCCATCGGATGAGGCCACGGATTTTCTAGAAAAATTACCGCGTGAAAAAACCAAACACATCCTCAGCTTAATTGAAAACAAGTATTCAAAACGACTTTCTCAGCTCTTGGGATATTCCGGGGATTCTGCTGGAGGACTGATGACTACCGAATATTTTGCTTTTACAAAGGATGCGCTCGTGCAAACAGTCCTGGACCAGATACGCGAGCTTAAGTTTAAATCCGAACCTGCACAATTTATCTATATAATAGATGAATCACACCATCTTATCAGCGCAACTAATTTTCGCAGGCTCATCCTGGCTAACCCGCAGGAGCCTATCCTAAACTCTGCATTTCCTAAGACATATTTTGTGCATCTGGATTCCAGCGTAAAAGAGGTTGCCTATTTGATGGAAAAATACAAATATTTTGCCATACCGGTAGTAGATGAAGAAAATGTTTTACAGGGGATTATAACCGTTGACGATATCCTGAGCCAGCTGATTGCCTTTGCCTGGCGCAGATTGAAGAAAATAAAGATCTTTCAAAACGCATGAAGAATTTAAAAAGTTTTTGGGCAAAGGCTTTAATCTTTCTTTCAGTTATGGGGCCGGGAATCATTACCGCCAATGTGGATAATGACGCAGGAGGCATTACTACCTATTCGGTTGCTGGAGCGCATTTTGGTTATACCCTGGTATGGTCATTCATACCTATTATTATTGCCTTGGTAATTATTCAGGAGATGTGCAGTCGCATGGCTGTAGTTACCGGCAAGGGACTAGCGGATTTAATCCGTGAAGAGTTTGGGGTGCGCGTTACTTTTTATGCAATGACAGTGCTGGTTTTTTCCAATATCTTTAATACTATCTCGGAATTCGCAGGAATAGCAGCCAGCGCCGAGCTCTTCGGCATCAGTAAATACTTGCTGGTGCCTCTTTGCGCGTTATTCGTTTGGTGGTTAATAGTAAAAGGGACCTACAAATCAGTGGAAAAGGTATTTTTAGTTGCCTGCCTATTCTATGTTTGTTATATAGTTTCCGGATTCTTATCCAAACCCGATTGGAAGATGGTTGTCTCAAGTTCAATTTCTCCGAGTTTTGAATTTGATAAAGCTTATATTTTTATGCTTATCGGAGTAATAGGAACTACTATTGCGCCATGGATGCAATTTTACCAACAATCTTCAGTAGTAGAGAAGGGGATCCGGCTGGAAAATTACAAATATAGCCGCCTGGATGTAATTATCGGAGCCTTTGTAGTCAACATTATTGCTATCTTTATTGTAATTGTCTGCGCCAACACACTTTTTACACACGGCATAAGAATTGAGACAGCAAAAGATGCTGCCCTGGCTTTAAAACCGCTAGCCGGACAATACTGTTTTTACCTCTTTGCTTTTGGGCTTTTAAATGCCTCGGTTTTCTCCGCCTGCATTTTACCTCTTTCCACCGCTTATTCGGTATGCGAAGGCATGGGCTGGGAAATAGGGGTAAACCGTACCTTCAAAGAGGCGCCCCAATTTTATAGCTTATATACTGCCATAATTGCCATTGGGGCGGCAATTATTTTAATCCCGGGCGTAAAACTTGTACCGATAATGCTTATCTCCCAGGCAACCAACGGCATGCTGCTTCCTTTTGTATTAATATTTATGCTGCTTTTGGTAAACAACAAAAGGTTAATGGGTAAATATACTAATTCCCGGATGTACAATCTTTGCGCTATATTAATAATTACAGCCATGATTATTCTTTCATTAATTTTATTCTTTACTACTTTCTTCAACAGGTGAGCGCGATGAATGCGAATGAAATAAAAAGCTTAAAAGGCAGGCGCAAGATAACCATGTTAACTGCCTATGATTACCCAATGGCGGAATTAATTGACAAGGCAGGGATTGATATGATCCTGGTAGGAGATTCCCTGGCAAATGTGGTCTTGGGCCTTGATTCAACCACCAAGGTAGGCATGCCGGAAATGCTGCATCATGCCAAAGCCGTAAGCAGGGCAGTTAAGAATGCCTTACTTATCGGAGATATGCCTTATGACTCTTACCAGCTTAACCCCGAAGAATCTGTTAAGAATGCCGAAAGATTTATCACTGAAGCAGGTTGTCAGGCGGTAAAGCTAGAGTGGTTTGAGCATTGTTTAAAGGTAGCTGAACAAATCATTAAAGCAGGCATTCCTGTAATGGGGCATATTGGGCTTACTCCGCAGACCATTGATAAAATCGGAGGTTTTAAGGTTCAAGGCAAGGACGCCGAAGCTGCCCAGCGCCTGCTTGAACAGGCAAAAGAGCTAGAAGAAAAAGGGTGCTTTGCTATAGTATTAGAGTGCGTCCCGGATAAAATTGCCGGGTTCATTAGCTCACAGATAACCATCCCTACTATAGGTATTGGCGCAGGTGTTCATTGTGACGGCCAGGTCCTGGTTATTCACGACATGCTTGGATTATTTGCCCGTTATACCCCGAAATTTGTCAAGAAATACGCCAATCTTTCGCCTTTAATTACTCAGGCTGTGGAAGATTTTAAGCAAGAGGTTATTCAGGAGAAATTCCCTGATGAACAACATTCCTTTAGCATAAAAGAGGAGGAATTAAAAAGAATCCGGGGGTACAGATGAAACTTAACCCATTCCTAAAATTCATAAGCAGCGTTATTGTTTTTATACTTTGCCTGACCTTCATCATAAAGTTTGCCGGGCCAAGCATTCTAAAACAGTATATCTCCTACGGTATTGGTGACTGCAGAAGCGTACCTATCCTATGTACGCAGCCAGACGAGAAAACTATTACTCCTGAACTTGACAAGGAATACATAGATACCCTAATCCCACAAAGGTTCCCAAAGCTGTCTATCTCTGTACCCAGGGGTTTTAATTTAGTACAAGAACTAATCAAGAAAAGGTATTATAAAAAAAGACGGATAGAAAATAACGCTGTTATTTATCTTTTGCGCCAGGAGCCCGACGCCTTTATCAAGCTTTACCCGGACGTGCAAAAACAGGGGATACGGGATAATTACGAATTTATACGCAGGCTTATGTATGCAAATTTGAATAGAATAAAGGATATTACCGATGCCTTTTTTATAATTATGAAAAGCGTCTTTACCCCGGACATCGGATCACAAAGCATATGCCGGATGATTAAGTTTAAGCTCAGCGATAAGATAGGCTTTATTAATTACACTATGACCCAGGCGAATAATTACTTTGACTGTAACGTACTTGACGCCCAGGGTAATTTCTTTAAGGTCTACATAAAAGACACCGGTGGCCGGTTAGATTTAAATAATGTCTTTGCTATAATATCAACGGTAAGCCCGATAGATTAACATGGATCCTGCTTCGTAGACTCGGCAGGATTTTGCTAAATAAAACTTAAGCTGCTCAAAATTTTCTTGCTCTTTAAGTTATATTATGCTAAAAATAAAGAATTATGGCTAAAGATCCAAGCTAGGGCTTTTTTAAAAAGGAGAGGGCATGACTAAATATGGCGAAAATAGAAGGGGTAATTACCGCACTTTTCTTAATTTTCCCTTTAGTATTGAAATTACTAATCCCGAAAATAATACCACTAAAACAAAAACCTTAATCATCAGGGATATAAGCGAAAACGGGATATACTTTAGGTCTGAAGAGGTTTTGCCCCTGGGCATGCAGTGTAAGGTCAAGTTTCAGCTTCCGGATTGCGTTGATATTATAAACGCAACTATAAAAATAGTGCGCATGGAAACGATCGAGCTAAAAGACCTTTACTTCGGCGCAAACTTTTCATCTATCAGCGAAATAGACAGGGAAAAAATAAGGAAATTAATTGAGCGGACAAACATTAATAAACTGCTGGATCTGGTTATTAAAAGGAATGCCTCTGACTTGCATTTGCTCGTAAATCAATCTCCCATTGTGCGCGTAAACGGCGAGCTGGAAGCGCTAACTACAGAAAAACCCTTTACTCCGGATGAGATTAAACAGCTGCTTTATAGTTTAATGAATAAGCAGCAAATCAGGATATTTGAAAAAGAGAAGGAGCTTGACTTCGGAATTCAATACAATACAAAAAGTCGCTTCCGGGTTAACATACACCAGCAGAGAGGCTTTCCAGAAGCTACTCTCAGATTAATTAATACAAGGGAATTTTCCTTTGAAGAACTGAATATCCCCGATGTTGTAAAAGATTTAAGCAGGCAAAGGGAGGGGTTAATCCTGGTAACCGGACCTACGGGATCCGGCAAAAGTACCACCATGTCAGCAATGATTGATTTCATTAACCATGAAAGAAAGGCGGTTATCATCACCCTGGAAAGGCCTATAGAATATGTGCACGATAATATAAAGAGCATCGTAAAGCAGAGGGAGATAAGAGTTGATACCAATTCTTTTTCCACTGCCCTAAAGAGCACTTTAAGGCAAGACCCTAATATTATTGTTATTGGTGAATTAGATGACATAGATACTATCGCTACCGCTTTTATCGCCGCAGAAGCAGGGTATCTGGTTATTGCCTCCTTTCATGCCCCCAGTGCCGTGCAGGCGATAGAGAGGATAGCCAACTCTTTCCCCATTGAACACCGTAAAAAGATTCTAAATCAACTATCCGGTTGCCTCAACGCAATAATCGTGCAGTTATTATTGCCCAAGGCTAACAATAAAGGCAGAATTCTGGCTAGCGAGGTGCTTATCGCTAACGAAGCGGTAAAAAGAAATATCCGTAAAGACGAACTGGTCCAAATCTCCTCTATTATACAAACAGGCAAGGCCTTTAAGATGCAATCAATGGCAGATTCAATTAGAAGGATTTATGAGAACGGCAGTATCGATGGAACAACCCTGGAGTATTACGCTCAAGAATTTGAAAGTTAAACGAATAATATATGGCTGAATTAATGGATAAAATAGTTTCCCTGTGCAAGCGCAGGGGGTTTGTTTTTCAGAGCAGCGAAATCTATGGCGGCCTGGCAAATACCTGGGATTACGGGCCATATGGCGTAGAGCTTAAAAACAACTTAAAGCGCGCCTGGTGGAAATCCAATGTTTATGAGCGCAACGATATCCTGGGAATGGATTCAGCTATACTTATGCATCCTATGACTTGGGAGGCAAGCGGCCATGTGCAGAACTTTTTTGATCTAAAGAGCGACTGTAAAAACTGCAAGCGTCGCTTTAAAAGCGTAGATTTAAAGGATAAGGCGCATTGCCCGGAATGTTGCGGGGAGCTTACCGAATCCCGGCCGTTTAACTTAATGTTTAAAACACACCAGGGGCCGGTAGAAGATTCATCAAATACAATTTACCTGCGCCCGGAAACAGCGCAGGGGATGTTTGTTAATTTCTTAAATATCCTTGATTCGCGACACCCCAAGCTCCCTTTTGGACTGGCCCAGATCGGCAAATCCTTCCGTAACGAAATCACCCCGGGGAATTTTACCTTCCGTACCCGTGAATTCGAACAGATGGAGATAGAATATTTTGTAAACCCTGCCGATGCAGACAGGGCGCTTAACGAATGGATAGAATATCGCTTTAACTGGTATCTGGCACTGGGAATAAAAAGCGAGAATTTAAGGAAACGCCAGCATGGTAAAGATGAACTGGCCCACTATGCCCATGCCTGCATGGATATAGAATATAATTTTCCTTTTGGCTGGAGCGAGCTGGAAGGAATTGCCAACCGTTCAGATTTTGATTTAAAGCAGCATGCGCATTACAGCTGCAAGGATCTGCAATATTTTGACGATATGACAAAGGAGAAGTTCTATCCTTATATTATTGAACCTTCGGGCGGGGTTGACCGGGCAATCCTGGCATTTCTGGTGGATGCCTACCATGAAGAGCAGGTCAAGGATGATAAACGCGTAGTCTTAAAAATTCACAAAGACCTGGCGCCTACAAAGGTGGCGGTGCTGCCGCTTTTGCGTAATAGGCCGGAAATTACAGAGCTGGCAAATAAAATCTCTCAGGATTTAAAGAAATCCATGGTTGCGGTTTATGATGATACGGGCTCTATCGGCAAGCTTTACCGCAGGCAGGATGAAGTAGGCACGCTTTATTGTGTAACCGTAGATGTGCAATCATTAGAGGATAAGCAGGTAACTGTGCGTAGCAGAGACACCATGTTACAGGAAAGAATTTCGGTAGACAGGTTAAAGGAATATTTAGTAGAACAGCTTCGTTAGAGAACAATGGTTTGGCTTTCTATAGCCAAAGCCATTAGTTAAGAAAGGATGGGTTTAAAAGTAATGGCAAAGAAATACGTTTACGGTTTCGGCGGTGGCAAGGCAGATGGCAATGAAAGCATGAAGAACCTCTTAGGCGGAAAAGGCGCCAATCTCGCAGAGATGGCGGGGAATAAGAATTTAATGCTTCCGGTGCCTCCGGGATTTACCTGCACTACAGAGGTCTGCACATATTATTACCAGAATAAAAAGAAATACCCCAAAGAGTTAAGGCTCCAGGTAGAAAAGGCCCTGGAAAAAGTAGAGAAATTAATGGGCAGGAAATTCGGAGATATACATAACCCATTATTATTTTCCGTGCGCTCAGGAGCCAGAAAGTCTATGCCTGGTATGATGGAGACAGTTTTGAATGTTGGCTTAACCGAAAAGACTATTCCGGGCTTAATCAAACAGAGCGGAGGAAACAGCCGTTTTGTTTATGATGCCTACCGTCGTTTGATCATGATGTACTCTGATGTAGTCATGGAAAAGGCTGCGGGCATTGAGCCAAAGGGCGAAGAAGGGATCCGCAAACAGCTGGAAAAAATAATGGCAGATCTAAAAAAATCAAAGAATTACGCCAGCGATACGGATTTAAATGTTGATGATTTAAAAAAGCTTTGCGCCAGCTTTAAAGCCAAAATCAAGGAAGTTTTAGGCAAAGAATTTCCCGATGAGCCCATGGAGCAGTTATGGGGTGGCATCGGCGCAGTATTTTCATCCTGGAACGGAAAACGCGCCATCAGCTACCGCAGGATTGAGAATATCCCGGATGCCTGGGGCACGGCAGTAAACGTACAGACCATGGTCTTCGGAAATATGGGGAACGACTCGGCAACCGGAGTAGCCTTTACGCGTAACCCGGGAAACGGAGAAAATAATTTCTACGGCGAGTACCTGATTAACGCCCAGGGGGAAGACGTAGTTGCCGGTATCCGCACGCCAGCTCCTATTAATGAATATTCAACCAGCAGCCATAACAAAGATCTGCTTACCTTAGAAAAAGCAATGCCGAGGATTTACAAAGAACTTTATACTATCCAGAACCGCCTGGAAAAACATTACCATGACATGCAGGATATTGAGTTTACCATTGAAAAAGGGAAACTCTTTATGTTGCAGTGCCGCGTAGGAAAACGTAATGGACCGGCAGCAGTGCGCATGGCGGTGGATATGGTCAAAGAAAAGATGATTAAAAAGGAGCAGGCGGTAATGCGCCTAACTCCGTCACAGCTAGATGAGTTGCTGCACCCAATTATTGACCCGAAAACCGAACTAGGGGTAAAACCTTTTGCAAAGGGCTTGCCCGCTGGCCCGGGAGGTGCTTGCGGACAGATTGTTTTCTCATCCAATGACGCAGTAGAATGGGCAAAAACAGGCAAGCAGGTAATCCTGGTGCGCGAAGAGACTAACCCGGAGGATGTTGAGGGTATGCGCGTTGCCCAGGCAATTCTTACTGCCCGCGGCGGCATGACTTCACACGCAGCATTAGTTGCCCGCGGCTTGGGCAAATGCTGTATCGTAGGTTGCAGCGCAATGCATGTGGATATTGAGAAGAAGATAGTCCAGGTTGCGGATAAAATTCTTAAGGAAGGTGATTGGATTACCCTAAACGGCACAAAAGGCAATGTCTATGAAGGTAAGTTGCCGATGATGGATGCTTCTGAAGAAAATACGGTCCTATCTGATTTCTTAAAGATGTGCGATTCCGTAAGAAAATTAGGTATCCGCACCAATGCTGATACCCCGGCCGATGCCCAGAAAGCCCGTCAGTTCGGGGCAGAGGGGATTGGTCTTTTCCGCACAGAGCATATGTTCTATGGCAAAGGTTCTGATCAGCCTCTATTTCTGCTGCGCAAAATGATTGTTTCAAATACCCTGGAGGAAAGACAAAGGGCCCTGGATGAGTTGTTCCCCTTTGTGAAGAAAGATATTAAGGGTACTATCGAGGCCATGGATGGATTCCCGGTTGTTATTCGTTTGCTTGACCCTCCGTTACATGAATTTGTACCGCGCGAACAATCAAAACTTGAACAGTTGGCCAAAGATTTAAATATCAGCATGCAAGAACTATCCAAAAGGGCAGAGGGGCTACACGAATCTAATCCTATGATGGGGCATCGCGGGGTTCGCCTGGGGGTTACTTATCCTGAAGTAAGCTCTATGCAGGTCCGCGCTATACTTGAGGCGGCTGCAGAATTAGTTAAAGAAGGTAAACATCCGTATCCGGAGATCATGATCCCGGTTGTCTGCGATGTAAAAGAGCTGGAGGACCAACTGGTTATTGCCAGGCAAATATACGTTGAGGTATTGGCAAAATATGGATTAAAGAAAATCAAGCATCTTTTTGGTACAATGATTGAGATTCCGCGCGCTGCCTTTGTTGCGGATAAACTGGCAACGGTTGCCCACTTCTTCTCCTTTGGAACCAATGATATGACCCAGATGGGTTTTGGTTTCTCTAGAGACGACATCGGAGGATTCCTGCCTGAATATATTAAAAAAGGCATACTGGCAGAGGATCCATTTCAAAGCATTGACCAAGAGGGTATTGGAGAGCTGATTAAAATGGGTATTGCCCGTGGACGCTCAACTAACAAGAAACTGGAGGTAGGTATCTGCGGAGAGCACGGCGGCGAACCAAAATCCGTGGAGTTTTGCCATAAAGTAGGCATGGATTATGTCAGCTGCTCACCGTTTAGAGTTCCGATTGCAAAGTTAGCCGCAGCACAGGCTGCATTAAGGGATGGAAAAAAGAAATAATTTAACATATAGGAAAGAACCCTATGGAAGCTTTAAAAACATACCTTAAAGAAGTCAGGCAAATTCCGCTTTTAACCGCCAAGCAGGAGGTTGAATTAAATAAACGGATACGCCGCGGAGATGAGGTCGCGCGCAAAGAAATGATTCGCGCAAATCTGCGCCTGGTAATTAACATTGCCAAAAGATATATGCGCCTAGGAACCCCCTTCCTGGACCTGATAGAAGAAGGTAACCTAGGATTAATGAAAGCGGTAGAGAAATTTGATTACCGCAAGGGTTTCCGTTTTTCAACCTATGCTGCCTGGTGGATTAAACAGGGGATTACCCGTTCTATCAGCGAGCAAAGTAAGATGATCCGCGTGCCGGTATACATGAATGATTTAATTACTAAATGGAAAAAGAGCAAAGAACACTTGAGCCAAAAATTAAAACGCATCCCTACGGATGCGGAGATTGCGAAGAAATTAAAGCTCTCTCCTAAGAAAATGGGAAAGATTAACTTTTGGATGTCCAGCACTACCTCTTCACTAGAGGCACCTATTGGCGAAGACAGCGATAACCAAATGTCAGAATTAGTAGAAGATAAGAATGCCACCCCTCCGGATGCAGAGATAGAGCATTTTCTTTACCGTGAACGAGTAGATAATCTACTTGAGGTTATGTCTGAAAGAGAAAGGGAGATTCTGGACCTGCGTTTCGGTTTAACTAATACTAAGCCGCAGACACTGGCAGAGGTGGCAAAGAAAATGGGGGTCTCACGCGAAAGAATACGCCAGATTGAAGAGGCGGCTTTAAAAAAATTAAAGAAGTTTGTTATTGGACAGGAGAAGGAGATATGAGAGATAGCTGCCTTTTAGAAAAATCCATAAGAAGCATACCTGATTTTCCTAAACCGGGCATCCTTTTTCGCGATGTAACCACGCTTATCCAAGATAAAAACGCTTTTAAGAAATCTGTGGATTTACTGGCGAAGAAATATAAAGGTAAAAAAATTGATAAGATTGTGGGGGTGGAGGCGCGCGGTTTTATTTTTGGCGCGGCTTTAGCGCATAAAATCGGCGCAGGATTTGTGCCTGTGCGAAAAAAAGGCAAATTGCCGTATAAAACTATTTCTACAACCTATGAGCTTGAATATGGTACAGACACCCTGGAGATTCACAAAGACGCTATCTTAAGCGGTGAAAAAGTTTTAATCATAGATGACCTTTTAGCTACCGGGGGCACGGTCAAGGCAGTGGTAGATCTAGTAAAACAGCTGCAAGGCAAAATAATGGGCATAGGTTTTATCATTGAACTAGTCGATCTACATGGCAAGGATAAATTAAAACAATACCCGCTTTATTCTTTAGTTAAGTTTAGCGGCGAATAGCCCACAAGGGCTCACCCGCGCAATTCATTATTAGCGCGGGGTGTAAAATAAATTTTGCGCCTGTAGCTCATAAGGATAGAGCAGCAGTTTCCTAAACTGCGTGCGGCAGGTTCGATTCCTGCCAGGCGCACTTAAGATTTACTGGCATGTGTGCTCAATTCCTGCCAGGCGCACTTTATCCTACCTCGCTAAAGCTCGGTAGGACTGCACTAAATAAAAACTTTAAGGTGTTTGATTTATTATGTATAACTTACACGCGCACACATTTATAAGTGACTGAGACCTGCTGCCATCAGAGGTAGCAGTGCGTTATCTGGATAAAGGCTATAAAGTAATCGCCATTACTGACCACGCTGATTACAGTAATATTAAACAAGCAGCCAAGGCTATAGTTGAATTCTGCAGACGTTGGCCAAAAAATTCCGGGATCAAGGTACTTCCGGGGATTGAGTTAACGCATCTGCCACCTGAACAATTTAAACCTTTGGCTAATTTAGCCAGAAAAGAAGGGATTAAGATTATCATAGCCCATGGAGAGACCCCGGTAGAGCCAGTGGCAAAGAATACCAATCATTTGGCTTTAATGGCTGATATAGATATCCTGGCTCACCCCGGGTTAATTTCTGATGAAGATACAAAACTGGCTAAAGAACGCGGAGTATTCTTAGAGATTACCAGTCGTCGCGGACACAACCAGACAAATGCCCATGTAATTAAGCAGGCGAGAAAATTCGGAGCAAAGCTGGTCTTTAATAATGATAGTCATTCTCCGGAAGATATTATTTCGCCGCCTGAATTAATTAAGTTGGGCCTGGATTTAGGCTTGACCCAGACTGAAATTGATAAAATTTATGACGATGTTAAAACTTTCTTAGCTAAAAAGGAGGCGAGATGAAGTATTTGAGGTTATTTTTACTGGCAGCCAGCTGTTGTTTATTGGCTAATGCTCTTATTGGTTGCTCAACCTTATCTGGTAACAGCGATGCCAAATCGACTAATCCCGGAGTACTTGAGCCACAGGCAATTCTGAAGTTTAGCGATATACCGGTTCCTGTTGGCTTAAAAAGCCTGCCCAGCCAATCATACTTCTTTGAAAGCTCTGAAGTGCGCGTGGGGGTATTAAAATACCAGGGCAAAAATGATCCTGACCAGGTGGTAAATTTTTATAAAGAGCAGATGGCGATGTACAATTGGAACATGGTGAATATCGTTGAATACGGCCAGAGGCTCTTAAACTTTGAACGCGAGAATGAAACCTGCATTATCACTATGGAGCCAAAAGGGAGCAATGTAATCTTGACTATTTCGTTAGGCCCGAAATCACAGGCTACAGCTAAAAAAGCCAAAACTCCGGTCAAGTAAAAAACTCTTGACATTTAGAGAGTTATGTGTAGAATATTTATAATAACTTAAAGAAATCATCCTAGGCGATAAAATTAATTTGCCTAGTTAACCATATATCTATCACAGTTAACAAAAAAGGAGGAGTAAAAAAATGGGTAAACGCTTGATTTTAGTACTAGCGCTTGCTTTGCTAGTCGGGCTGACCTTCAGCGCCGCCTACGCCGAAGTACAGAACGTGAAGGTAAGTGGTGACATTGTTGCAAGTGGGGTCTCAAGAAACCATTTTAACCTGGTTAACACAAATCCCGGAGACAAAAGTGTTCTAAAGCAATCGTTTCTAATGTCTCAGGTAAGAGTTCGCGTTGATGCTGATCTTACAGACAATGTTATGGCAACTGTAAGATTAATTAACGAAAGAATTTGGAACGGACAAAATGACACCAATACTGGGTCCGGTAATAACTCAACCAATATTGATGTTGATCTTGCTTATGTCACTATGAAAGAATTCTTGTATTCACCTTTAACTTTAACTATTGGCCGACAAGAAATTAAGTTTGGCAATGGTTTAGTTATCGGTAATGCAAAAGCAGCCGGTGGCACAACAAGCGTTCCTACTGATCTGTCAGAAAGAAAAGCTTTTGATGCTATTCGCGCAACCTTAGATTATGACCCATTGGTTGTAGATTTAGTTTATGCTCAAGTAAAACAAACTAACTCAGTTGATAGAAACACTGTCAGCCTAGCCGGTGTTAATGCCAGCTATGCTTTAGATAAAAAGACCAATGTTTCAGTATATTACTGGTTAAAGAGAAATAACAACAATGCTGCGGCTACCGCCACTAGAGCGGACCAGCTATCAACGGTTGGTGCTTTGATTTCCAGCAACCCAATTGAGAATCTAGTTGCTTCTTTAGAAGCTGCTTATCAATTTGGAAGAAATGCTGAATCAGCGAATCAGAAGAAACATGATGCATGGGCTTTACAAGCAATGGCAGATTATACCTTTGCTAAAGTAAAGACAACCCCCAAAATCGGCGCTTCTTATACCTACCTTTCCGGAAACACCAATGGTAACTCAAGAAATGCCGGTTGGGATCCTCTGTTTTATGACCAAAAACTCAACAATATCGTTTACACGCTTTTACCTTTCTCAAACATGAATGCTTTCAATATAAAAGGTAGCTGTAAACCTGTTGATGATGTTACCGTATCTGTTGTTTATGGATACTATGATGTAGCCCAAAAGAACAGCGCATCATTCACTGTTCCTAACACCTATGATAACAATGCCGCATACTACACTGGTACATATACCGGTAAAAGACATCTTGGTAGCGCCATTGACGGCACGATCACCTATGACTATACTGAAGACGTGCAGTTTGGTTTAACTGGCGGAATCTTTACACCAGGTAGCGCATTAGTTTCGGATTCAGCCACTGCGCAGCAGGTAATTGGTTCCATGAAGGTTAGCTTCTAATACAGCTTATGTAGAAATACCAAACCCTCGGGAGAGCAATCTCCCGAGGGTTTTTTATGGTATGAATAACCTCTAAACCTCAATCATACCACTGCGAAAATCGAAAGTGTTTATTAATCACAAGCTATTTTCTTGATAATTAAACTTTTATTCTATGCTTAATCTTGCCTTTATCTTCCATATGCACCAGCCATACTACAAGAACCTCTTGACACAAGAGAGCCAGCTGCCCTGGGTCAGGCTGCATGGAGTAAAAGATTACCTGGATATGGTGCAGATTTTGGAAAAATTCCCAAAAATAAAACAAACCTTTAATGTCGTACCGTCTTTATTTGAACAGATAGAAGATTATAATAATAACCTGGTCAAAGACAAATTTAGCGAACTAACCCAAAAGCCTGCGTCTGAATTAACCAAACAAGATAAGGATTTTATCTTGCAGAATTTCTTCTCCATAAACAGGGAGAGGGTTATTGCAACCTTTGCGCGCTACTATGAACTCTACCTTAAAAAACAACGCGGACAGGAGTTTTCTATCCAAGATTTCTTGGACCTGCAAATTTATTTTAACTTAGCATGGATTGATCCGTCATTTCGCCAGAGTATTCCTGAGCTTAAGAAAATTAGCGCCAAGGAAAGGTTTTTTAAGGAAGAGGATAAACAGATTATTTTAGATAAACAACTTTCTATATTAAAAGAAATTATTCCCGCATACCGCCTTTTTAAACAAAACAATCAGATTGAAATAAGTGTTACCCCATATTATCACCCCATTTTACCTTTATTATACAGCACCAATATCGCAAAAGAGGCTAATAAGAAAACAACTCTGCCAAAAAAAGAATTTAGTTATCCGCTAGATGCAAAAGAGCATATTAACAGCGCAGTAGAATACTATAAACAAAGGTTTGATAGCGCTCCAGATGGCATGTGGCCTTCAGAAGAAGCGGTAAGCGAACATATCTTACCGATTATAATCCAATCGGGGATAAAATGGATTATTGCTGACGAGGCGATTTTATTTAAATCCTTGAAATTAAAGAAACGTAATACCCGGCTGTTATACCAACCGCACCTTTTAAAAAGAAAGGACGGAGAATTAAACATTGTTTTCCGCGATCGCAACCTCTCAGATTTAATCGGATTCAATTACCATAGCATTAAAGAGAAGGATGCGGTAAATAACTTTATGGGTCACCTAGAGAATATCGACAAGGCATTTAATGGGAAGGAGATTCTAGTCACTATTGCTATGGACGGAGAGAACGCTTGGGAATTTTTCCGCAATGACGGTCATGATTACCTGGAATTATTTTACCAGCGTATTTCTGATAGCGATTTTGTGAGAACTACTACCATAAATGAATATTTAAAAACCAATCCTGCAAAAAATAATATTAAGCGTCTAAGCGCCGGCTCTTGGATTTACGGTGAATTCGGTAAATGGATCGGCAACCCCAGCAAAGTAAAATACTGGGAGTATCTGCTGGATGCACGCAAGGCATTAGAGCAAATTAAAGGACCTATAAATGAACTGGCATGGAAACAAATGTATATCCTGGAGGGCAGCTACTGGTTCTGGTGGGCAGGAGAAGACCCAGATGGCTCATTTGACCGGCTGTTTAGACTACACTTAACTAATTTTTATAAATTAATCGCACAAGATACTCCCGCGTATCTAAACCCTTGACACAGCTTGAGTTTTGTGTTATAAAATAGATTCAAATGGACAAGAAAGAAATCTACGAGCATCTAGCAAGCATATACCTAGATGCCTCTTCTAAATCATCGAAGAAAAAACGTAAATTAAAATCGCATCCGAAGCCCCTACGCAATTTAATTCTCGTCGGATTACTTTTGGTTTTGGGATTAGGTAGCAGTATCGGCTATGCCAATCTTACTCACCGCAATCATAACGCACAGATTGCCTTGTTTTTATTTCAGGATACGGCAAAACTAAATTTTAATTTTGACCCTGCCAAAAAGGAAACTTTCTCATTAAATCTAAAACTACTTGACCTATCCAAATATAGAAGCTTGTCCTTTGCAGCAAGAAAGGCTAATCCCAGGGATATTATTGCTTTAAAAATAGAATTCATTAACCGCTTTGATGAAAAGGCCGAGGTTTATATAAAAGATATTTCGGGAAGATGGAGTAACCATGTGATTGATTTTAGCCGTTTTGCAAAAATTAGCAATTGGAGCCAAATGAAAATGCTGGCTTTTAGTGTTGAAGAATGGAACGCTAAGGAAAAAAGCGGCATTGTTTATATAGATAATATAAAAGTAGTTAAATAAATTTAGAAGGAGGAAACACTCATGCGCATCATATCAATCGCTAATCAAAAAGGTGGTTGCGGTAAAACTACCACATCTATAAACTTAGCAGCTGCCCTGGCAGCCAATAAACGCAAGGTCCTGCTCATTGACCTTGACCCTCAGGCGCATGCAACCAGTGGCCTTAATATCAAAGCAGATTTAAGCATCTATAATGTGCTTTCTAAGATTACGCACAAGAAATGCCGCCTCGAAGAAATTATCCAAAATCTCGGTGAAAACTTTGATATTGCGCCATCAAGTTTAATCTTAAGCACTTTAGAGCAGGAATTAAGCGGAGAGATTGGGCGAGAAAGCCGCCTTTCTGATACCTTAAACGGTTTTAAAAACAACTACGATTATATTCTGATTGACTGCCCGCCGAACCTGGGGATTTTAACCATTAATGCTATCCGTTCGGCTGGCGAAATTATTATCCCGGTCGAAGCAAGCAGATTTTCCCTGGAAGGCCTAAGCAAGTTAACTAGCATAGTTAACCTGGTCAAGGAAAGATTAAGCCATAGCGTAGACTTTCGCGTTTTAGTCACTAATTTTGACTCGCGCTTGCAGCATTCTTTTAAAATGCTGGATAAAATCAAGACTGATTATCAAAACAAGATGTTTTCTAATATTATCCATGTTAATGTGAAACTAAAGGAGGCGCAGAACGAAGGCTTGCATGTATTTAATTATGATAAATACTGCCGCGGGGCAAAGGATTATTTCAGTCTTTCGCGCGAGATCATTACCCTGGAAAACCCGCAAACCAGCCAGGTTAATAAGAAGACTTTAGAAAAACGCATGAATGAGATCCTAAAAGAAACCTTGCCTAAGCTAGATAAGGTTACCCTTACGGTTAATGCCCCAGATGCAAAAGAGGTTTTTCTGGCCGGCGAGTTTAATAACTGGAAGCTGGATGAAAATAGCCGCATGGAGCAAAATAACGGTTGCTGGACTAAAAGCATCAGCCTTGATACCGGTAAATACCGGTATCGCTTTGTAATTGATGGTAATTGGTCCGAAGACCCAAATAACCCTTTAAAACAAGTTAATCCTTATGGGACCATGGATTCACTACTCGAAGTTAAAATATGACAAAAACTCATGATGAAGAAATAATCCGCGAAGGCAAGTTCTTTGCCGTAATCTCATATATTTCCTTTCTTTGTATAATTACATTGATTTTAAAGAAAGATAATAAGTTTGCGCTTTATCATGCCAGACAAGGTTTGGTACTTTTTGTCATGGAGGTTGCAGCTTTTATACTTTCGATTATACCTTTATTAGGCTGGTTAATCGGTGTATTTGGCTATGCCTTATTCCTTTTAGTTTCCATTTGGGGAATTATGCAGGCTGCCCTAGGTATATACAGCCGTTTACCAGTTATTACAGAAATATCTGAGAAGGTAATCCTTTAGGGAAGTCTTTTAACTCAATAAGTTTAGTAAAATAGAAGGAGTGCGTTAAATCTTATAAGGAGGTGTCGCTATGGCTTTAAAAAAGAAATTGAGCACCCGGCGTAAATCGCAAGGGAAAGTCAAAAAAGCGGCTAAAAAAGCAGTAAAAATAACCGTAAAAAAAGCGTCAAAAAAACGACAAATAAAACGAAAAATAACCAAGAAAAGACCCGCCCTAAAGAAGAAAATAACCTTAAAGAAACGTAAACCGGTAGCAAATAAACAGCCTGTTAAGAGGCAGGAAGGAAATCTAGCCGGTTTAGTCACGCATTATTTCCCGCATGTCCAAGCTGCGGTAATTAAATTAAAGGGACCCCTGGCAATAGGGGATACGGTGAAAATAAAGGGGCACACTACTGACCTTAGCCAAATTATCACCTCAATGCAAATAGACCGGGTAGACATTACAAGCGCCAAAAAAGGCGATGAGATTGGGCTACAGGTTAGCTCGCGAGTTAGACAAAACGATAAAGTTTACAAGGTATAAACCTTTAGGGCCTGTTAGGTATAAAACAGGCCCTAAAAATTAACATTTTCAAGTAGGTACTCATAATAAATAATGGTTAGTTGTAAGTAGGTACTCATAATAAACCTGGCGTTAAACGTAGGTAAAACTAAGTAAATGCGCCCTCGAGGCAGACCCCGAAAGTACAGAATAGTCAAAATTGACCCTAAAATAAGCCAGTTTAGCCCAAGAGGCAGGCCGGGCAGGCCTGATGAGGTAGAGCTTAAAATAGATGAATTTGAGGCCATAAGATTGGCGGATTACCAGGAACTGGCACAGAAAGAGGCAGCCAAATCCATGCGCATATCCCAGCAAACCTTTAGCCGGATCCTAAGGAAAGCACATAAGCTAATTGCCAAGGGGATAACCACGGGATCTACAATCAGAATACAGGGCGGCCAATACATAATCAGCACTCGCCAGAATATTTCCCAAAACCCCGGAAATAATGGGTTCAGATCTGTTTAAGTACCCTAAAATACAAGTCAAGAAATAGCCAAAAATAGCTTCAGAGGGAATAAAATTTTTACTTTTTGCCCATAGCTGTACTTCCTATAATATATCTTATGTTAACTTGTCAATCTTGCGTAAGTATATATAAGACTTTGGGGGACAATAAGTTATCTGTAACTGTTTTTTAGTTGTGGAAAAGGCGTTTCTTCTTTACTTAAACTTACCGCTATTCATTAAGCTTAACAATATTAGGAAACCTTATTGATATGATTGTCTGGATTTTTTGCGTTTAATTAATAATTTCTGCGATCGTGGTTTGTTTGGGTTAAAGCAGTAATTGCAGGATAGATTACCCTCTCCCCAAAGCGTTTATTTATGCGATCTAGGGCCATTATAAGCCCCTCCCTGCGGCTTTCTTCCTTAAGTAAAGGTTGATAGGTATTCCATGAAAGTCCACTGCAAGTAACCCCAATTGCCCTAATTTTGGGGTTTTCAAAGGCCAATTTTGTCATTATTTTAAGGACTCTTAGATAAATCTCATAACCATCATTTGTTGATGTTTGGTAGGTTTTCTGAGCCCCAAAATTGCCAATTTCAGGACCATTTAACCAAAGATGCGTAGTCTTGCTAATTAAATCTTGCTGCCTGAGCCTTACGCCAACCATCTCAGACAACAATCTAATCCAGGCTTGAATAACCTGGGGGTTTACTTTAACCATAGGTAAAGTATATGAATGGCTTATTGATTTAGGCTTTTCAATAGACTTACCGGGATTCTCATCAAACTTACCGGGATTATTATTAAAAAATTCCGGTAAGTTTAGGTATAAATCCCAGCAGGTTCTTAACCCCTTGGCCATTAAAATCTGGCCGTTTTTCCCACCCATACCACAGAGCTTATCCAGGCTAGTTTTGCGCAAAACTTGTTCAAAGTTTGAATCATCGATTAAGGTAAGCCCATCTGGCTTCTCTAGCTTAGAAGCTAGCTTGGCCAATAGCCAGTTTTTGGCTATCCCCACTGATGCAGTAATGTTAAAATTTGCATATATCTGCGCTTTAATTTCCTTACCCAAACTTACCGGGTTTGCACAGCTCAAAAGATCTAGCTGAAACTCATCAATTGAAGCATAATTTAGAGGTAAATTAAAGCCTTTAAGAAGCTCAAAAATCTGCTCTGAAGTCCAGATATATTTAGCCTGATCAGCTGCCACGAATTGCAACTTAGAGTAAATACTATAAGCTCTCTTGGTAGGCATGCCAGAGTGGATACCTATGGCCTTGGCTGCGTAATTTACCGCACAAACTACCGTATGCATTCTATTGCCACGCGAACCAATAATCAAAGGCTTACCCTTAAGCTTAGGGTTAACTACCTCTTCAATTGAGGCAAAAAAAGCATCCATATCAACATGCAGAATCATGATACTTTCCTCATGCCTAAACTTAACGGGGCCACGCTTAAGCGGGATTTCACCCTAAATCAAACCTTAAGGCGTTTGAATTCTCATTGTATGAGTCCTTACTCACTTTGTTCGTAAGGATTTTGCTAGATTAGATCTTATTGAATTAATTTGTCTATCTGCCAGCGGAAGGTAGAATTGTTAAAAGATATCTGGTACATTTGTCCTGCGCAAAGCACGGAAAAGTAGTTGATTAATACCTGGCCAAGGCGTTCCTGCCAGTTGTAAGTAATGGTTTCAATAACGTATTCTTTATTATGCCAAACAAAGCTCTTAGGGAGGATCCTGGTATGCTTAAAATTAGCCAAAACTTCAATGCGCTCATTTAAGGCATCTGGATTAAAACTGGCCTTATCTGGTTCAAACCTATCCCAGCGGGCCTTGGGGCTAAAACTATTCTGATTCATATTTGACAGCAGTTTAATATTTTCTGATTACCGTAATGAGCTTACCAATAACCTTAAACTCCTCAAAGATTGGCGGGTAGTTAGTATTGGCAGCCTCTAAGTGGAATTTACCGGTTTTGCTACGCAATCTTTTTAAGGTAACCTCATTATTATCTAATAGTGCAGCAACTATATCATTATTATCGGCATTAGGCCGCTTCTTAATAATGGCAATATCACCCTCAAGGATTCCGGCATCAACCATGCTGTCGCCTTTAACCCTTAAAGCAAAAACATCATCAAAGCCTAAGCGGCCAAGAAACAAATCATCAGCATCAACATAACCCTGGATCTCTTCATAAGCCAAACCTGGCTTTCCAGCCATAATTGTACCAATTATGGGAATCTTGCTAAAGCTAGCGCGTTCAGTTAATTCTATTGCCCGGGATTTATTATTCATACGCCTCACCAAGCCTTTCTGTATTAAAACCTTAAGATAGTCTCTTACTGTTCCGGTAGATTTAAACCCCAGCTCCTCTCCTATCTCTCTAATGGTAGGGGGGAGCCTCTCCCCTACCCGTTTTTGGATAAATTTAAGCACCTTCTCCTGCTTTGGCGTTAAATACTCTCTTGTATTCATAGTTATATTATATACCACACAAATGTGTGGTATGTCAAGAAAAAAATATAATTTTATCTGCTCTTTTCAACCACAAAAAGATCCGTGAACTTAAAACTACTCCCGTCAAAAAGGCCCTGGTCGCTTAATTTTATCTCCGGAATAACTAGTAACGCCATAAATGAAAGTGTCATATATGGCGCCCTTAAATTAGACCAAAGTTTTTTTACCAAATCGGTCATCTGTGAATATTTTTGCGCTACAGCATAACCGTCTCGAATAGACATCAGACCAGCTACAGGCAACTCCAGCACATCTTCGTAATCATCATAAGCAATTGCCAATCCTCCATGGTTTTGGATAACCAGATTAACTGCTCTAGCTATATCCTCATCTGAAACACCTACTGCTATAATATTATGCGAATCATGAGCAAATGAAGAAGCAATCGCCCCTTTTTTTAAACCGAAATTTTTCACCAAGGCTACAGCCGGCGGCGCATCTCTATACCTGTTTACTACAGCAATCTTTAATATATCCTTATCTGGATCAGAAACAACATAGCCATACGCAACCTTCGGCATAACTTCTAATTCTTTTGTAACCAGCTGCCCATCAATTGCCTGGATAACCCTAACTATCCCGCCTTTGTTTTTTATCTTGAAATCATTAGCTGTTTTTTTATGCGCGGAAAAGTTATTTTTGGCTTCTGTGGCTAATTTATTAAGCAGGCTTCTGCCGTTTTTTGCAACCAAGCGGCCATTGATATAAGTCTTCAAGATATTAAAGTGTTTAAAATCATCGATTACCACAAAATCAGCGTTGTCCCCTTTCTGCAGGAGCCCAACATCGAGCCCGTAATGCCTTACTGGATTATAGCTGGCGCATTTTAACACCAACATCTTATCGTAACCTAAATCTAGGGCTTTCTTGACCATCTGATTAATATGCCCCTTGACCAAATCATCCGGATGCTTATCATCACTACAAAACATGCATAAATCCGGATATTTCTCAAGTATTGGATATAAGGTATCGAAATTCTTAGCAGCCGAGCCTTCACGAATAAGCACACACGCACCCAGGGCTCCCTCCTGAAGGCTTTCTTCATACAGATATGATTCATGGTCTGAGGTTATCCCAGCCTGGATGTATTTTATAAGCTCCTCCCCTAAAAGTCCGGGAGCGTGTCCATCTATAGGCTTACCATATTTCTTAGCTATAGCGATCTTGGCCATTACCTCAGGATCACTATTGATTACCCCGGGATAATTCATCATTTCGCTCAAATATTTTATATCCTTGCGGCTAAGCAAACTATCTATCTGGGATGAATTTAAAATCGCCCCGGCAGTTTCAAACGAGGTTGCAGGCACGCACGATGAAGCGCCAAAATAAAACTTAAAAGGCACCCTCTTAGCATCTTTAATCATATAGTCTATGCCAGCTGCTCCAAGCACATTTGCTATCTCGTGCGGGTCCGATACAGTAGCAACTGTACCGTGGAGCACGGCAAGCCTAGCAAATTCAGAAGGAACGAGCATGGAACTCTCTACGTGCACATGGGCATCAACTAACCCAGGGATAATATATGTAGCGTAATTTTTATTATCTTTCACAATATCAACTATCTTTCCGTCCTTCACTACTAACGACCCAGAATAAACTGTAAAACTTACCAAATCTACAATGTTACCAGAAATCATGCGGCAGCGCACATTTACCGATAAATGCAAATATGCGAGAACTCCGGTTGCAAGCAACAAACAAGCAAGAATCACCCTGATAACCTTCCTCATATATTTCTCCTAGCAGCCATAGTACTTTTTATCAACCGATAGTACAAGTCCCGCCGCCTAATTTAGCCTTATAGAGTTTTATTATTTGGAGAGAAAACTTCAAACCCGCTTGCGCTCTTCAATCTCGCAATGAAGTTGTTTACTAATGATTCTTTCTGTCTCTGCCCTGGTATTGGCAATCTTAATGAGCTCTTCCTGTGCCCTTATGCGCTCAGCAGTTTCCTGCTTTAATTCCTGCCACCTACGCCAGGAAAAAATAGCAAAACTAATACTTAAAGTTAATAGGCTGGTAACAACCTCATCTACATAAGTTATCGCATTAGGGTGTTTCTCAATAAACACTAAGATAAACGCAAAAAGGTTAAAAAAGATGGAGATCAATAGAACAAAAAGCAAAACTATTATAATTATAACTAGGTCTTTAAAAGCCCTCGATGGCTGAATTACTTCATTTTGATTGCCGCTCTTTCGCATATTATCCCCTTTATTTCTTAACGTAGAGCATTCTCTAAGCTTTGTGTGGCATATTCCGGCTGCATAATGGGTATTGAATAAGATGGGATAAAGAAAGTCGCTGTATCATACACACCAGAAATAAGCCTGAATACAAATGTGAATAACCCCTCTGCAGTACCAATGAAAAAACCAAAGATTTCACCCTTTTCCTTGGCAACGCTAATCATACTCGCAGGTAATTCAACGGGAGAAGTAAAAATATTTACTACCCCTCTTTCCAGTTTATGTAGAGGCGTACCTCCCCAGCGGGTATCTTCATTATTAAGCTCAGCATTAAGGCTTTGCGTAAAGTTAAATAAAATAACCGCTGTTAAACAAAGAATGAACAAAGCAGTCTTCATGCCCCCCCCCATTTTTTAAACAACTAATAAACGTTTAATAAATATTCTTATTGAGCTCAGCCTTTATCTGTCTTTCTGCCTCAAACCAATCCGCCCAATCATTGCCTGGCAGACAGCCTCTTTTTTCATAAAGCTCCTGCGCGCGCCTGCGAATTTTATCAGTTATACTTTCGCCAAAAAGAATTGCCGAACCCTTTCTCTTATTTCTCCCTTTAGTTGTCATCGCTTTCCCCTCCTCCCCCCCCAAAAAAAATTAACTGAATTTACGATTAGACCGCTTCCATGGTTGACGGCGGTTTAGAGGTAATGTTATAAGTTACGCTTACGACACCTGGAACCTCTGTAACCATACGTTTGGACAAATTATCCAGCTTATCAAAAGAGAGCCTGCTTGGTTTAGCATAACGGGCATCAATGCTATCCCAACAGCGGATCTCAATCTGCAGACCAAAATCCCTTTTGCCATTGCGCATTCCGGTAACCCTGTCCTGATGCAAAATAGCCATGTATTGAAAGGCGCTTGTCTCCCTTAACTCCTCCTCTATAATTGAAGTTGCGATTCTTACAACTGCGATTTTATCAGGAGTTACTTCTCCAATAATTCTTGCAGCTAATGCCGGCCCGGGAAAGGGCATGCGTTTAAAAATAGACTTGGGTAATCCTAAGGCCTCGGCTAATTTTCTTACGCCATCTTTGCGTAATTGCACTAAAGGTTCAATAATCTTGTAGCCAAATGCCTCCTGCGGATCAATCCCCAACTGCTCAAACACATTGTGCTGTCTTTTAATCCCAGCAACCGTCTCATCAACATCGGTCAAAATTGTACCTTGCAAAAGGTATCTTGCCTTGCTTTCTCTGACCAGTTTTGCAAAGACATCTTTATAGAAGGTCTGAGTTATTGCCTCTCTCTTTTCCTCTGGATCAATTACTCCTTTTAGGGCCTTAAAGAACTTATCCTGGGCATCAATTATTTCCACTTTTACACCTAATCGTTCAAATATGGACACAATCTGCTCCGGTTCATCCTTACGCATAATACCATTATTAATAAAATAAGTTTTTAAGCGCACCCCTAAAGCCTTATGCCCCAGCATGGTAACTGCAGAGGAATCTACCCCGCCGGAAAGGGCATTGATTGCAATCCCCTGACCTACTAAAGCGGATATTTCTTCCGACTTGATCTTGATAAACTCCTGCGCATCTAAATCTTTAACCTGTATTTCGGTAATCTCTGCCATCCTGCCTCCTACTTATTCTCCCAGGCATAAATAAATCTTCTTACCTCCTGGGCAATTGTTTGAAAATCTCTTTTAGCTAATAGATCCTTTCTAAAAACGCTGGCGCCGAAAGATACGGCACTGGCACCATTGGCAAAGTAATCTTTCAAATTATCGGGGGTAATACCACTACAAGCTAACAGCTCTATGTTATTAAAAGACCCCTTGAGCTCCCTGAGATATTCTGGTCCAAAGAATTTTGCCGGAAACACCTTAACCATGCTAGCTCCTGCATTATGAGCTTCAAACACCTCCTGGGGAGTAAACGCTCCAGGAAACACTGGTATTTTACGGCTTACGCAATATTCTACAATCTCATTAACCAGCACCGGCATAACAATAAAATTAGCACCGCTTTGGAGAGCTAATTTTAAATCCTGCATTGTAAGCACGGTCCCTGCGCCCAGCGCTAAACGATTCTTACAAATACTTTTTGCTTTACGGATTAATTCCGGTGCATCTGCAGTATTCATGGTAATCTCTAGCGTTTCCAATCCAGCAGAGGTTGCTGCTTCAATCAATGGCTCCAGGATACCACTCTCTACTCCGCGCAGGATACCTAGGATCGGTTTTTTCTTAAAATTAGCTAGATCCATCCTTATTCCTCAACCTCGCCAACCAGGCTCTCATAATACTCTCGGTAATTCTCTTTTTTATCGCTTTCGCGTAAAGCAATCGCGGTGCGCGGATGTTCGTCAAGAATACCGGTTATCGCATAAGGAATAAAGTAGCCCCACTCTATCTTCTTCTGCAAAGGAACAAATTCTTTTGAAATAACATCCAAGATTGGGCGGATATCATACTTGGGATTCTTTAAGAAGCCCAATATCAACTCTGTAGGACAATTTCCTGCAGCTCTGCCTAATCCAAAAATTGACCCATCCACATAATTAGCATCATGGATAATTGCTTCAATAGTATTGCCAAAAGCTAGCTGCTGGTTATTGTGTGCATGCATCCCAACCTCTTTGGTCTTAAGGATGCCCTTTGCTTTTTTCACCAGAAACTCAGTTGTCTCTTGATATAAAGAACCAAAGCTGTCCACAATATATATAATCTGTGCCTTGCATTCCTTTTCCAGCTGCTGCAAACATTCTGTGAGCTCATTATCCAGAGCGCGTGATATTGCCATAATATTTACGGTGGTTTCATACCCCTTATCCGCAAAATGGTTTACCAGGTATATCGCCTTATCCACATCCTTAACATAAGTAGCAACCCTGATCATATCAACCGGACTGTCCTTCTTAGGCAAAACATCCTCCACATCCACCCTGTCCACATCGACCATAACCGAAATCTTGGTCTTAGATGAAATCCCTTCAATTACCTTAGCGATATCTTCATCATCGCAAAACTTCCATTTGCCAAACTCTTTAGTGCTAAAAAGCCGCCTGGAATTCTTATAACCTATCTCCATGTAATCCACGCCAGCTTCTGAAATCGCTTTATAAACTGCGCGCACAAAATGCAGGTCAAAGTCATGCTTATTCATCAAACCGCCATCCCTGATTGTACAATCCAAAACCTTAATCTTTTCTCTAAACATCCACTCCTCCCCTTCCTGGCTTAATCACGCTTGAACTTATTGCACAATACGAAATTCTTTATTGCCTCTCGGTCTTCTTCCGAAATCTTATTAAAACGTATGCCTATTCTATGATTTTCATCAGGAAGCTCAACATTAGAAACCGCCTCCCCAGTTATTTTCATAAACCTCCACCGTTCGTCTCCACTTAAGCGCATATTAATAAGATTGAATTTAATATATAAATGCGCCCCCCTAGGTATGTCATAATTGGTTATAATCGCCATGCCCAAATCACTTAAATTTACCATTACAGCTTCTACGCTATCCACTAAACCCAGGCTAATATGTAAAGTATATGATTGTTCTAAGCTATAGGTAAGCGTAAAAGCAACATCAATACGCTCGGATTTTCTACGCTCTTTACCCCCAAACCCCTCTTCCATATCATTTACCCCGGCACTAGTTTAACTAGGAATTTATTAAACCCCCTCAAAGATTATAACTCTATCAACTCATAATCAAGGCTACCCAAACCTAGCTCCTGAGCATACCTAAGCTGTTTTATGCCGTCCTGTTCAGGATGAGTAACCTTAAAAATATCTTTACCGCAAGCCCTGTTTACCAAATCAAGGCTCGCCTTATCTACGCTAACTGGGTCAACTGACGCCAATATCCCGACATCAGGAGCAATGCGCGGGTTTTCCATACTCCAACAATCGCATTCTTTATTAATCCTAATAGCAAAATTGACAAATCCCGTTCCATTTTTTTTGTTCTTGAGTACAGCCAAAGCATATTCAACCATCTTGTATTGAACTCTATCGCCTGCAGCAAAATCTATAAACATCGCCATAGTCGGACAAACAGCCAAACAGCTTGCGCAACCAATGCACTTTAAGCCATCCAAGACCGATTTCTTATTTTCAAGACGAATAGCAGAAACCGGACAGATTATTTCGCACTCGCCACAACCAATACATCTATCGGTATAAACAACCGGCGCAGCATCACAATGCTGAGCAAGTTTGCCTTCCCTTGTTGCGCAACCCATACCGATATTCTTTAATGCTCCACCAAAACCAGTCAAGATATGGCCTTTAAAGTGGCTTACTACGACTAATGGATCTGCATCAAAGAATATGCGCGCAAGCTTAGCGCTCTTAATGTACTTTTGCCCAATCTCCACTGCAATGACATTTTCTTTTTTGCTGTCATCAGGAATAAGCACGTCTACGCCGGTTACCTTATTTGTAAACCCGTGTTCATAAGCAAGCTTGAGATGATCCGCGGAATTCATGCGCCTTCCGCGATAAAGCGTATTTGTGTCTGAAAGGAATGCCTTGCCGCCGCTATTGGCAATCTCATCGCAGATTACCCGCAGATACTCAGCCCTTACAAATCCTGTATTGCCTTCTTCGCCAAAGTGGACCTTCACTGCCACCTTGTTCTCTTTGGAAATAAAAGATAGAAGCCTGCTTTTCTCAAGCAAGATTTTAAGCTTCTGGTTAACGATTCTCGGGTTATGAGAACTTTTTACAGAAATAAAATATACCTTACTTTTCATAAAAATCTCTCTTAAAAATTACTGGGCTGGATTTAACTATCCAGCCCCTGATTTACTGCGAGCAAAGCCACAAACATAACTACTCCTTATTTTGCTCCATAGAATTTTTGTTTTTTATACCTTTCTTTTTCTTTAAGGCCTGGTCTGCTTTATTACTATCCAATTTAGCAGGTCTATACTTTTGATCCGCTTGCATTTCGCTAGAGGAGAATAGACCGTTGGGATTTTTAAACATCTTGGATGACTCTGAGCTACTGATATACTGCAGATCATTCTGTTGGGCAGAACCTAAGCCAACAAAGAAAAAAACACAAGAAATGATAACCCCGATCCTAACAAAAGCTATCATCGCTTTATCAAGACTACTTCTTTTTCTTTTTTGCCTTTTTCTTTGGTTTTTTGCAACCACAATTATTGCACATATTGGCCTCCTTTTTTAAAATCTACGCATAAACTTCCAGTAATCAGTATATTCGGCTTCGGATACCTGAGCGTCATTATTCTTATCCATCTGCTGAAAATATTCTTTAAACTGCAGTTCAGATTCTTGGCGACTAACCTTACCATCCATATTCTTATCGGCAACCTGATGCATTCTGGTATTGTCCGCCGCCAGCTCACCTGCGTTAAGATCGCCGCTGTTATCCTGATCTAATTTATTGAATTGTTCTGTTTGGTATGTTTGCATTTCGCTGGCAGAGATTAGTCCATTTTGATCCTTATCTATCTTGGAGAATTCCGGGTTGTTAATCTCCTGCATTGTAGACTGTTGGGCAAAACTATCAACCTTGAAGGAAAATATAATACTTGTGGCTATTAAGCTAATTTTGATAAGTTTTATCATTGTCCATCCTTTCTCTTTTTTTATTATAACATAATCTTAAGAATAATAAATTGCTTTTAGCGATAATTACAAAAATTAAGCGGTAGAGAGAAATCCAGGGCTCGTAGATGCGCAATGACAGCCTGTAATTCATCTTTCTTGGCCGAATTAACCTTAATCTTTTCTCCCTCAATCTGGGTCTGCACTTTTAACCCCAAACCTTTTATAATCGTAGTAAGCTCCTTTGCCCTCTCTTTATCAATCCCCATATAGATATCTACTATCTGACGCAAATAACCCTCAAAAGCCTTTTCCGGAGCATTAAACTTAAGCGCCTTTATGGAAACCCCTCTTTTTGCTAAACGTGTTGTAAGGATATCGGTGAGCGCGCGCAGCTTAAAATCATCATCCGCAACTAAAGAAATCTTTTTCTCTTTACGGTCAAACGCAATCGAAGCCTTGCTATTCTTAAAATCATAACGCTGAGCGAGCTCTTTAACCGCTTGATTTACCGCATTATCCACTTCTTGCAGGTTAACCTCTGAAACAATATCAAAAGAGAAATTTGCCATATTCAATCCCCGTTAAATAACCTTATTTTCTTTTGCCGAGTAAGCTGCTTAATCTCTGCCTCCCTCATGAGCGCCAGGGCCCTGGTTTTAACCTTTTCGCTATGTACCAGCTTAACCGGTGCCCTGTATCTGGTAAACCTGCAGCCATTACCGCTATTATGCTCTTTAACCCTGCGCTCTAAATCTTTAGTAATACCGGTATAAAGCAAATTATCCCTGCATTCGATGATATAAACATTCCAGGACATAATATATTATTTCTTTTGATACAATCCGATTAACTCGGCTTTACCTAGTAAATGGATGGCAATCTTTGCCTCAAGCTCAGATTTACTTAAACCCTCATCATAATTCAGTATTTTATCTAAAGCATAAATCTTAAAAAAATAACGGTGCGTTCCTGTCGGAGGGCATGGACTAACATAACCTAGTCTACCTAAAGAATTAACCCCCTGTTTCCCAGGGATGGTATTTTCGGCTATGCGGTTAGTAATCGGAATGTCATATAGAACCCAATGCACAAAATCTCCGCCAGGGGCATCAGGATCATCCATAATCAAGACTAGGCTTTCCGCTTCAGACGGAATATCTTCAATAATTAAAGTCGGATTTACAGACTTACCCTGGCAAGTGAATTTCTGCGGGATAAATGCCTTATCTTCAAATTCCGGACTAGACAACCTCATACTCAGTCCTCCTTCTGAATTAGTTAACAATAACCCGAATAAACAAAGAATAAAGAAGGTCTTTTGAAATATGCAATTCATCTCAAAATGTTTTCTAATACCCTGATTTATCGATTCTACTTCTTGCTGTTTCCTCTTGCCTGGGGAGGTTTCCCTGGGCCTGCACCTGGTCCGCCTTGTGGCCCGGGCTTATTCTCCCAGTTAGTCCCTGCTCCACCCCTTGGTCCGGGAGGATTGTTGTCGGCATCAAGCCTTGGCTTTCTATCCTGCAGCGCCTCTTTTGTATCACTTTTTAATTCCTGCTTAGCTGTCTGCATTGTTTGTAGATCCTGCATCTTTTCCTGTAAATTCTCCTGATGCACAGTCCTAAGCTGCTCCCTAAGTTGTCGAGCTGTTTGCATATCACCGGAATCCATAGCAGCTTTTATCTGCTGCTTAAGCTGATCTTCTTCTGCCCTTGCTTCTTTAGCATTCTGCGATATTTCCTGTTTCTGCGCTTGAATCTGCTGTTTATCAGAATCCAAGTCTTGCTTCCAATTAGCCTCAGAGGCTGCCGCTTGCTGTTCAATATTAGCAACAGTTTCCTCCTGGGCAAATACGCCAATAATACCGGTTAAAAGAAAGCAAGAAACAAGACTGCTAAACACTAAAATCTTTTTTCCCATACCCCTACCTCCTTACTAGCTTGTTAAAAACTTATAAATTAATAATTTTCAGCAAGAACCTCAAAAAACGCCTGCGGGTGTTTACAGGCAGGACATTCCTTGGGTGCTTCATTGCCTTCAAAAACATAACCACAGTTAGTACAATGCCACTTTATACTGGTTTTCTTTTTAAATACCTCTGCATTAACAAGGTTGTTAATTAACTTGAGATAGCGCGATTCATGGAATTTTTCAACCTTAGCTACCTGTTCAAATGAACGCGCAATATCCGCAAAACCTTCATCTTTTGCAATCTTGGCAAAATCGGTATACAGAGTAGTCCATTCCATATTTTCACCGGCTGCCGCTTCCTCTAAATTGGTTTTTGTATCACTTATTACGCCAGCAGGATAAACCGCAGTAATCTCTACGTCTCCGCCTTCTAAATGTTTAAAGAAAATCTTGGCGTGCTCTTTTTCATTCTCAGCGGTTTCCATAAAGATACTGCATATTTGCTCTAAGCCTTCTTTTTTGGCAACTGAAGCAAAATAGGTATAACGGTTACGCGCCTGCGATTCGCCGGCAAAAGATTTAAGTAAATTCTGCTCTGTTCTTGTCCCCTTGATTGACTTACCCATCATTTACTCCTCCCTTACTATCCTTCGATCTTCTCCATTGACTTACCGCAACAAACTAACTCTCCTGCGCCAACTTTACTTACTATGACCTCATTACCGCAAACATTGCATCTATATTTCTCACCTATTTTTTTAACCGCCATATACGCTCCTGCTTAGAGGTTAAACAAGTTATTTTGCCTTTCCCTGGTTTGCCACTGCATCCATAGCCTTTTTTACTGCCTCAGGATCACCCAGATAATAACTCTTAATCGGTTTTAAATTATCTTCTAGCTCATAAACCAACGGCATGGCTGTGGGTATATTCAAATTGACTATCTTATCTTCAGATATATTATCGAGGTATTTGACCAACGCGCGCAGAGAATTACCATGCGCAGCGATAATTACCCGTTTCCCGCTTTTTACAGCCGGAGCAATGGTCTTATGCCAATAAGGCAGGAAGCGCTCAACTGTATCCTTCAGGCATTCAGTAAGAGGCAGCTCGCTTGATTTAAGCTCTTTGTATCGAGGATCATTACCGGGATAACGCGAATCATTTTTATCCAAAGGCATAGGAGGCACATCATAGCTTCTCCTCCAAATTAGCACCTGCCCCTCGCCGTATTTTGCCGCAGTCTCGGATTTATTTAACCCTTGCAAAGCCCCATAATGCCTTTCATTTAACCTCCAGGAGTTATAAACCGGTATCCACATTAGGTCCATCTCATCAAGTGTCAACCAGAGAGTACGAATAGCCCTCTTTAACACAGAGGTAAAAGCTATATCAAAAACAAACCCCTCTTTCTTAAGTACCTCCCCTGCCTTCTTTGCCTCCTGTATACCTTGGCCAGATAAATCCACATCCGTCCAGCCGGTAAAACGGTTCTCTCTATTCCAGGTACTCTCCCCATGACGCAGCAAGACTAACCTCTTCATCAAATCCTCCCTTTATGTGTCAACTTGAATTTATTTTAACTCTTAATTCTATTTTTAGCAAGCTTAAAAAATCTTGTTTTATTGAATTATTCTGATAGAATAACCCAAGAAAGGAGGTCAAATGAAAAAGATTAGCTTATTGATTTTAGCTTTGTTTGTTGCTGTCACGCTTTATGGCTGCGCCACTCCTTATCCTATGGGGATGATCTACACCGAAGTTAAAGCTCCCGTTGCTACTGGCGATGGTTCAATATCCTATAGCAAAACCGGAACATCTAAAGCTACCTCAGTACTAGGTTTAGTTGCTACTGGTGATTGCAGTATTAAAGCTGCCGCAGCAAACGGCAACATCAGGACAATTAAATATGTAGACTATGATGCTAAGAATATCTTAGGTATTTTTGGAGAATATACCACCACAGTTTACGGAGATTAATACCCGTTAACATTTTATTAAGTTTAAAGCCGGCATTTTTTAGATGCCGGCTTTAAACATTTATCCCCCTATCGCTAAAGTAGTTTACATCCTGCGAAAGCTTCTCCTGATTATCAGGAAAACTGCCAGATAACTTACTAAACCTAACAACAAACCAATGATTAAATACCCGATAATAACCGGCAAGGCTACATCTAAAAAAGAAAACTTAAGGAAACTATCCCAGCGAAAATCGCGAAAGAGGTTTTGCGTTTTCTGATAAACCTCCTGCCAATGCCTGCTAAGCACTATAGATCCAATCTTTATCGCTAAAATAAAGGTCACCACGCTTAACCATGTATTTGTAAGAATGCCTCCCAGCAAAGCAGCAGCCCGGTTTGCCCGAAAAACAAAAGCCAAGAATAATGCCGCTGCAGGGCCGGTCCCGGGCATAAGCCCGGCAAATACCCCCAGACCGACACCTAAAGCAATCTTTTGCGCAGAATCATTAATCTTGAAGAGTTTTGCAAAAAGAAAATTAATAATTTTCTTGAACATAGTTTATCGGGTTTGCTTAAACTGGTTTAATATTTACTCCGGCAAAACGCTCTGCTCCATAAGATTCCTGAATCCAACCGTTGAGCAGGTTATATTGCTCTAGTATCCCTTTGGCCTCTTCATATTCATCGTTATCCAGGCGGCGGCTAATCTCTGGATATGCAGAAGCTTTATAATAAGGCAGATACTGGCTCATTAAACTAATGTATGTATCTTCGGAGATATTTTCAGCAATAAATTGCATAACCTTGCGCGTACCAGAAAGCTGGTTTGGCAATACCAGGTGCCTGATAATTAACCCTCTCCTAATTAGCCCTTCTTTATCAAACTCAGCCGTACCCACCTGCCGATGCATCTCTTTTATGGCATCCTGGTTGCATTGCGCATAATCCGCAGCAGACGAAAACCTTTCTGAAACTGCGCTATCTGCATAACGCATATCCGCAAGATAAATATCGACTATTCCATCCAGTAATTTTATACTCTCAGCCAGTTCATACCCGCTGGTATTATAGACTAATGGGATTTTTAATCCCTGCATAATAGCTATCTCCAAGGCCTTAAGTATTTGCGGCAAAACATGCGTGGGAGTCACCAGATTAATATTGTGGCAACCTGATTCCTGTAAACTCAATATTATCTGTGCCAGCTTATTAAATTCACACTCCCTGCCCTTTGCTAATTGACTAAATTCATAATTCTGACAATATACACAACCCATATTGCAATGACTGAAGAAGATCGTTCCGCTGCCCTTAGTGCCTGAAACAGGCGGCTCTTCTCCGTGATGGCACATAAAACTGTAAACTTTAGGTAACCGGCCGCTCTTGCAGAAACCAATCTTACCCTTTAAACGGTTAACCTTGCAGTTCCGCGGACATATATTACAGGATTCAAGACGGTTAAAAAGTTGATCACTTACTAACTTTAATCTGCCGCTTTTATTCGCCTTAAGATATACAGGATAATTACGCATGCGCTTAATTAGTTAAAGCAGCTATTTCTTTTTGGGCTTGCTTAATGCGTTCATCTATTGGAGGATGGGAACTCAAGAAAACCAGATTAAAACTTGTATTTTTGCCTTCCTGCTTAAGCTTCTGGAAAAATGTAACCATACCATACGGGTTAAACCCTGCTGCTTTTGCATATTTTACACCCAGCTTATCCGCCAAATACTCATCTTTGCGGCTATAGCCTAAAACTACCACATTAAAAACCACGTCTACTGCCTGCAGAACCTGTCCTTGGCCGCTGACTCCTAAGGCGATTGAGGTAAGTAGCTGGTATCCTAATACTGCCTGCAACCTCTTTACGCTATGGCGAGCCGCAATATGCCCCACTTCATGACCAACTACCGCGGCCAGTTCATCATCATTAGCTGCCTGCATCAGCCCGCTGTTAATATAAACACTGCCTCCGGGTATAGCAAAGGCATTAAATTCCTTTTCGTCAACAATATAAAAATGGTAATTTAGATCCTGACGATCGGATATTGCGGCTATCCTTTTAGCGATATTCCCCAGGCGCTCATTAAGCTTAAGATCCTTAACTATTTTCTTCTCGCGGCTGATCTCCTTAGCCATATCCGAACCCAAGCTCACTTCGGTCTTTGTGTCAATAAACAAGGATTCCCGCTGGCCAGTGGCGGGATTATAAATAGTCGTACAGCCGCTTAAAAGGATTAAACAGCATATTAAAATAACAGATCTAATTTTATCTGGCATAAAGCATCCGGATTTTATTAAAAACCTCGATGTACTCCTTGGTACGGTAATCTGGGTAGGTCCAATCATTTGAAGCGAATGAATTATTTCTATAGTTTAGGGTTACTTCGGCAAAGATACCTTTTCGCAAATATATCCTGTGTGCATAATCTTTTGTGGAAGCAAGTACTAATTTGGCTAAATCCAGATACCCGGGGTCAAGATTAACCTGACGCCCATTACGCATTAAAAACCTTGCCTCGATACGATTAGTACAAAGCTTAATACGGTATAAATCCTGGATGTGAATTAACTTAAAAAAACTGACAAACCTTCTTTTTAAACTAGCGCCCATCTCCTTTTCATAATAGTCTGTATAATTAAAATCAATCGCCTCAGATTGAAAATCTATCCTGCCAAATCTTTTTATTAATCTATCTCTGGCTTTTATAAAAATAGCCTCATCCTTATAGATGAAGCCAATAATAAGCTTAACTCTTTGATTATACTTTCTTACTTTTCCCAAATGAATTTTAAGACAAGAACTGACTGATATAGGCAGCGATTTTCCTGCGTTGCGCATCGCGCATTTGATTAAAGAATATGGCGATATTAAAACCGCCTCTTGTTTCATCTTCGCTTCTTACAACCACGCCCTTACATTCAACAATAGTACTTTTATCTGCGCAATCCTTATTCGGGAGGCTGAGCTTAACAGAGATCTTTGTAAAAGGCGGGATATATTTATTAAGGTGGCAGTAGGCCCCTACGCAGCTTATATTATGCGTAGTAGTAGAAAAATCATAGCCATTTACCGCCACATTAAACGGTAATTTATGATCTAACCGCGGATGGACCCTGCGTTCTTTAATGCTTTTCATTACTTCTTCTCTGCTCCCGCTTCAGCCTTGGATTTAAGAATAAATGCGCGCCAGCATTTCTTGCTGCAATAAAACTTACCGTTGCGGTAATATTTTTTTAACTTCTTAATCAGTTTATTGCAGGCCAGGCAATTGGTTTGCTTTTCTGCTTTGGGTTTTTCTTCTGCTTGTGCTTCTTTAACTGCTTCTGCTACCATTTATGATTTTCCTTTCCTTAAGTTAGTTCTTCACCAAGCTGCATATTTACAAAATCCCTGAGGTAATTTCTTTCTATTGTATTAAACTCCATGAATTTTACGCCAGTTTGATTACGGTCAGAATGCGCCAGCGGGTTTGACCAGGCAACCTTGCCAATAGGCCTGAGCACCCGGTTTAAAACATTAATCTCCAGCATTACCATGGTGGAAGTAGGAATAAACTTCTCACTGGTAAACCTTAAACCACCACAGCTGATATCATTGCTAAGAACATTATCAAAATCCGGCTTGCCTCTGAGCTGATAACGTATTTGTGAATGAAAATCTATCCGCGGGAAACAACGATTTTCTTTGGATTGTCCTAAAATTGCCATTAGTGCCTTTATTTTTGAGGCAGCCGTGGCTTTTCTCTTACCTCTAGTAAAAAAAATATAACACATATTTATAAATATGTCAATACTTTACAAACATTGTATTCCTGCTATAATAACCTTGAGGTGAGTTAATGTACTGCCAATTTTACCGTCTAAAAGAAAGGCCTTTCAATGTCACCAGTGATCCTGCCTTCTTTTTTTCCAGCAAGAAACATAAAGAGGCTATCTCCCACCTGATTTATGGAGTTTCTCAAAGAAAAGGAATCATTGTGCTGACGGGAGAAATCGGCACTGGCAAAACCACCATCTGCCGCTTCTTCTTAAATCATGTTGGTAAAAACGTCAAAACGGCTTTTATTCTTAATCCTGCATTTTCGGAGACCCAGCTCCTGGAATCAATCATTAAGGATTTCGGAATCTCCCCCAAAAGTAAAGCTAAATTAGACATGGTCTGGGAATTAAATAATTTCCTGCTAAAAGAATCAAATGCCGGGAACAATTTGGTACTTATTGTTGATGAAGCGCAAAACCTAAAACCCAACCTACTCGAACAAATACGTCTTCTTTCAAACTTAGAGACAGAAAAAGATAAATTGCTGCAAGTAATCCTGGTAGGCCAACCAGAGCTAAATAACCGGATTAATCTATATGATTTAAGGCAGTTGCGCCAGAGGATTATGGTCAGCTACCACATCGGCCCGCTGGAAAACGATGAAATAGAATCTTACATAAACCACCGTCTGAAGGTAGCCAGCGAAAAGAATGTTTTGCCAATCGAATTCAGCAGTGAAGCGATAAATTTAATAAGTCGTTTTTCCGCCGGGACCCCCAGGTTAATAAATATGATCTGTGACCGCGCACTCCTGGCTGGTTATGTCGCTGAAACCAACCATATCGATTTTAATATTATCAATAGATGCGTTGAAGAATTTGAGAGTTACTCTCTTAAGGCAGGATGATTTATGAGCATAATTAACGAGGCGCTAAAAAAAACCGAAGAATCTATCCAAAAGAATTCACTTAAGGGAACAGTTGCTCCGAACAAAGAAACAAAACATCCTACTTTTTTCTTTTATATTTTAGTATTTGTTGTCGGTCTACTCTTAAGCAGTCTCGTATTCAGAATTATGAGCAATAGAATAAAACCTGTGCACTCTGCTCAAGCACCCCAGATATCTTCGCCTCAAAGCTTACCTGAACCTGCTCCTGAAGCCCCGCCTAAAGAGCAGGCCGAACCCAGGAAGAAATTCATTCTAAATGGAATCTTCTTCTCTGATAATGACGGTTATGCCTTGGTAAATAATCAGATTGTAAGGGAAGGCGACTTTGTTGACGGAGCAAAGGTAGAAAAAATTGTCGTAAATTCCGTAGAGTTAAATAATGAAGGCGAGGTCATTACACTTAATACCAACAAGTAGCTTTAAGTTATTCTCTTAAGCGCACCTTTTATCAAATCCAACGCAACATTTTGTACAAGCACTGGCTGAGCAATCCCACGGATTAAAACTAATTTATTTTGCTTGCCAATAAATTTCTTATCATGATAATAGGCATCAATGATCCTGTCTATAGAAACGCCTTTTAGTTTTATTGGTAATCTGTAGAGCTTAATTAAATTCTCAATACGCAGGAGCAAGTCGCTTTTAATTAAACCCATCTGGCAGCTTAAATCTGAAGCTACAATCATCCCCAAGGCCACTGCCTCGCCGTGATTATAACCTTTATAGCCGCAGGCTGACTCAATTGCGTGACCAATGGTATGACCAAAATTTAAAATCGTTCTTAAACCTAGTACCTCCTTTTCGTCCTGGCTGACTATCGAGGCCTTGATGCGGCTACAGTTACTAATTATCTTTTCTAATACCTGCGCGTTAGCATTAAATACCCCCTTTTGATTATCTTCTAGATAAAAGAATAGTCTGTTGTCCTTGATAATGGCGTACTTGATTACCTCGGCCATTCCCGAAGCAATCTGACGCTTACGCAGCGTCTTTAAGAAATCGATCTCGCTAAATACAAGCCTGGGCTGATAAAATGCTCCCACTAAATTCTTTCCTAAATCCAGATCAACAGCAGTTTTGCCTCCGATAGCCGAATCTACCTGTGCCAGTAAGGTCGTAGGTATTTGTACATAACTAATCCCCCGCTTATAAACCGAGGCAACAAAACCAGATAAATCGCCAACTACGCCTCCCCCAAAAGCAAGAATAAAAACCTTTCTTTTCTGGTCAAATCTGGCCAAATCCCTTATTACCCTTCCTGCGCATTCTAACGACTTGCTCCTCTCGCTGTCTGAAACAACTTTAAAACGGCAATTAAAATCTGAGCTTAACAAGACCTTGTTTAATAAGGCACCGTATTTATTCTTGAGTAGAGCATTAGTAATAATATAGGCATCGGAGCCGATATTTAATTTACGTAAATACGCAGCCAGCCTTTGGAGAATGCTCCTGCCAATAACTATTTCATACGATCGAGCGCCTAAATTAACTCTTAACTTATGCATCTAATAACCTACCCCCATAAGCCTAATTACTAAACCTGCCAGCGGCCAAAGCAGGCGATCAAACACCCACAGCCAGATAAAAGCAAAAAGGATAATAAAACCATAGCGCTCAAGACTGACATATTGTCGCGACAGACCTCCTGGCAATAAACCCATTAAAACACGCGAGCCATCTAAAGGCGGGATAGGGATGAGGTTAAATAAAGCCAGGGCAACATTAATTACAAGTAAATTTAAAAGCAAATAAACCAAGATACCTGACAGTAATGCAAGTTTTAATATTTGAGCAATAATAAAAGCAAGGATAAGATTGGCCAGTGGCCCGCTTAAACCAATCCAGATTATATCCCTTTTAGGATTCTTCAATGCCTGGTAATTTATAGGGACAGGTTTAGCAGCTCCAAAAACAAAATTTCCGGAGCTGGAGATAAAGAGCACGAGAGGCAAAAGCACAGTCCAAAAAAAATCAATATGTGCCAGAGGGTTTAAGGTAAGCCGGCCGGATAATCTTGCCGTAGAATCCCCCAGCTTATAAGCAACCAATCCATGCGCAAATTCATGCACAGTCATAGCGATTAGCAAAAGACCGAAAGATATAATAAAGGAGGCCAGCAAATGCACTAAACTCAATTCAATACCTCGATAATATCCACATCGATAATCGGATAGCTGCTATTGCTTGCACTAATTAGCTTACCGGTAACTTTTACCTTATGGTAATTAAGGCTGTCTAAACTCTTGCGGTTACCTTTCAGCAAATATATCTGTTTATTTGCGGTGACTAACTTATGCGTGGCCTTGCGCCATAAAACCACCCCGTACGGGCTAACCGTACCTTCAACCACCAGTTGTTCAGCTAACTGCAAAACAGGTTGCGCAGGAAGCAAAACAGCTGCAGGCTGTGGAGTTGAATCTGCTTTTTCATCTTCCTTAAACACTACAACATTTTTATTAACAAATTTCTTGTTCACCCAACCATAACTTTGATGCACAGGCTCAATCTTATACCAATTACCCTGCTCTTTAGTAATATTAACTATCGTTGATTTATCAACCCTTCCCAGGATCCAGGATGATTCGCTGGGGCCAAGCCGGATATTTACTTTATCTGCGATAACCATAGCAGTAAAACATCTTACCGGAGCGCTCTTAATGCACTCTACCAGGTCCTTGTTTATATAAGAAGGCGCTGTTTTAGGAAGGCGAATCTTATACCAGTCATAAACCTCAGCAACTACTTCAACTAACTGACCCTTAGGGAGGGTACAGATAACCGCTGAACCAACCGTTGCATCAACGCGTACATTTATGTCATCTGCACTGATCTGTCCAGTAAAAGTAGTAAAATCAGCCGCAAATATAACTCCCGTATAAATTAACCCCAGCGTAATTAATAAAAGGCAGAGGCGCTTCATTTCTTCTCTTGCGCCTTGGGTGCCGCCTTTGCGGTATCCTTTGCCCCTGGGGCAGCTGCTGCAGCAGCAGGTGCTCCAGCTTCAGTAGTAGCAGTCTCAGCCTTAGCTGCCTTCTCCTTCTTAATCTTAATCCTTAAGGTTTTAATTTTCGGCAAGCCGCAAACCGGGTCACCTTCTTTCCACTTCCCCTTTTCCTGCATCTGCCTAATGCGCTCTGTACGTTTTAACACCGAACGGGCCATTTTGTCTTTTTCCGAAATAACTAACGACGGATGTATTGACATGATTTATAACCTCCTTATGCGGCAACCTGCGTAGGCCTTCTGCAGTTGATTCAGCAGTGGCTGCGCGCTCTCTTGATTAGAAAATTTGCCTACGCACAAAATGATATAATTACCTTTTGCAAAGACTAATGGGGTTAGTCCCCTTTTTGACAACAACTGAGCTTGACGCAAAGCAAGATCCCTATTTTTAAAGGCTGCTACCTGGATAGTATAGCTTGTTTTTACGGCATCTTTGCTGGAAAGCAAAGCTACACGTTTTCCTTTTTCAACCCCCAAAGAAAAAGAAATAATGCTTAGTAAAACCAACCCCATAATCGAAAGCAACACTTTTTCGTAAGCCCGCATGCGTGTAAAAAAAGGGTTGTTCGGAATACGCGGCTGATATTTACCGCTACTCAACTCTTGCGTAAAAAGCTCGTTTTGTGAATATTCCTGCCTCTCTACCATAATACGATATAATAATTAAGGCTTATCTTGCTTTAAATAAATACGTTTATTAAATTTCCTGATCACCCTTAAAAACGCCTCTACAATCTTAGGATCAAATTGCGTACCGCTTTTTTTCTTAATTTCCCTGACCGCTGAATCAATATCCATCCTCTGACGATACGGCCGTCCGTAAACCATCGCATCAAAAGCATCTGCCACAGACATAATCCGCGCACAAAGCGGGATCTGCCCGCCTCTAAGGCGCGAAGGGTAACCCGTACCGTTATATTTTTCATGATGATGCATAATAATCGGGATGACCGGGCGTAAAATCTGCAGGGGCCTTAAGATCTGCACGCCTTTCAAAGGGTGCTTTTTTATAATATCATATTCCTCTGAAGTAAGCTTGGTTGTTTTCGTTAAGATTTCAGCCGGGATATCAATCTTACCGGTATCATGCAGGAGACTGGCATACTTAAGGCTTTCAATTTGTTTTTCTCCCAAATGGACCTCAGCCCCCAAGGCACAAACTAATTTACTGAAATGCAGTGAATGGGTATACTCTTGTGGCACGCGGGTATTTAATAAAGTAACTAATGATTTGATGCTGCCAAAAACTATTTTTTGCTGTTCCTCGTAAAGTTGCAGGTTTTTTATCCCAATCACCGCCTGCTCCGCCATATTCATAAGCATCTCCTGATCAAACTTATCAAATGGCTGATTGACTTTAACGCGCTTGATAATAATTAAGCCCAGAACATCTTCGCAGATAAGCGGCACGCCAAGAAGGTTGCCTTTTCTAACCGCAGATGAACTTTTAACAATCCTTGTTTCCACTCTTCCATTAACCCTGAGCCTGCGATCAACAATAAGTTTCTTATTATCTTTAATCAAGCACTTAATAGTGGAGAATTTCTTCCCGGGTTCCAGCAAGACAATCAAACAATATTGGGCATTAAAAAACTGGCAGAATAACCTGCCCATGCGGCTAATCAGCTCCTTAAGTTCATAAGTAGAGTTAAGCAAACGGTAGATGCTGTGTACCGCAGAAACTAAGAACCTATACTTTTTCGTAGGGGTTGAATAGTTTTTTATATTCATCCAGACAATAGCGGTCAGTCATGCCAGCAATATAATCGCAAACTGCCCGCTTCACTCCTTCCTTATGAATCCTAAGCTGCACTTCAGAGGGTAGCTGTTTAGGTCGGCCGACATACTCGCAAAACAACTCCCGAATAAAACGTTTGGCCTTAATACTCATACGCATAACCCGATAATGGTGGTAAAGTTTCTGCATGAGAAAATGACGCAGCGGTTTCCTTAATTCTTTGATCTCCTTACTAAAATCTACTATTTTATAATTGATTTTCTGCAGTTGAGCATAGCTATTAATCTTAAGCCTGGAGATAACGCTTTGGGTATGCTCAATCAAATCTGTAACCTGTAGATCAATTAACCCTCGTATAATCAGATATTTGCGTCTGGACAAATCAATTTTATCATATTTCTGGTTAATTTTGCGATTTATTTTCTCCCATATCTCAAGTCCCTCCAGGTCTTTTTCTCTAATTAACCCTGAAGTAAGGCCATCATCCAGATCATGGTTATCATAAGCGATTTCATCTGCGGCATCAACCAGCTGGGTTTCCAGAGAAGGCATTCTCTCCGGGAGAAACTCTTTAATCTTAACCGCAATATCAAAAACCGAGGAATGCTTAATTATTCCCTCTCTTACCTCCCAACTTAAATTTAAACCCGGAAACTCCGGATAACGCTCTTCTAAATAATCCACTACTCTTAAACCCTGCAGATTATGGTTGAACCCTCCGCATTTATGCATCAATTCGTTCAGCACCTCTTCACCAGAATGCCCAAAAGGAGTATGACCCAAGTCATGGGCCAAAGCAATCGCCTCAGTTAAATCTGTGTTCAAACGTAAAGCCCAGGCAATAGTACGGGCAATCTGTGAAACCTCAATACTATGGGTTAGTCGCGTACGATAATAATCCCCTTCATGGTTGACAAAAACCTGCGTCTTATATTCCAGCCTTCTAAAAGCTGCAGAATGTATGATACGATCGCGGTCGCGCTGATAGCATGAACGATAAGCGTGCTCCTCTTCTTTATGTACGCGTCCACGCGAATTACAGCTCTTAAAAGCATACGGGGCAAGAAACTTATCTTCAAATTCTTTAATCTTATTTGTTGGCATTTTTTAAACGCCTGGCTAATTCGCCCAGGGATTGTGAAATAATCTTAGTATTTGAAATAACCGGCATAAAATTAGTATCCCCTGACCAGCGAGGGACAATATGTAGATGCAGATGACCGGTAATCCCGGCTCCCGCCGTGCGCGTAAGATTAAAGCCTATGTTATAACCTTCTGGCTTTAAAACTTTTTGTAAAAGCTGCTTTGCTTTATTCATGGATTTAAATAAATCCAGAATCTCCTCCTCTCGCAATTGGCCTATATCGCGCAGATGTCTTAAGGGAGCGATCAAAAGATGCCCATTATTATAAGGATAAATATTTAGCATAACAATAGATAGATTGCTCTTAAAGATTAAATAATCTTTTGACCGTTTGTTCTTTGCGGCGCAAAAAATACACCCCCTGGCCCTATTCTTACAGCTTACATAATTAATCCTCCAAGGAGCCCAAAGTTTATTCATCTTTAGATCTTGATAATCCGGGCATTAATCCCTTGGTCAAGCTCAATTAAACCGTAAGAATTGCACTCTGCCGTTAAATCCGTTGCGCTGCCAGGATTAAAGAATAATACCTTGCCTATAAATTCATTCATTGGCTTATGCGAATGCCCAAAGATAATAATATCCGGATTATCATCCTTAAAAGCGCCTTTAAGCAATTCCACCAGATTCAGAGGAGCCCCGGAACCATGCATCAGCCCAACCTTATAGCCTGAGAGTTCCAAGATTTGCTTTGCCGGATATTTCCTTCTCACTGCCTCCTGATCCATATTGCCGGCAACGGCAATTACATTAGGGCAAACAGATTTTAGCTCATCAATTGCCTGCAAATCCACTATGTCCCCGGCATGCAAAACCATATCCACCTGCTTAAAAACATCGAGGATAATCCCGGGTATATGTTCGTTCTTATTTGCGATATGCGTATCAGAAATTACGCCGATTTTCAAGCGATCACCCTTGGCTTTGAAAACAAATCCAGAATCTGATTAAGGTTATTTAAATCCCAGGTCCACACCTTTTCCTCCAGCGCCCTAAGCCTTGCATTAGGATCAACCTCTCTCAAGGTAACCATGATCTTACGCTGTGATTTATGATGATACTTCTTGCACTCTTTGGAGAACTCAGCGATATCCTGTTCAGTAAGGGCATCCGGCTTAATTGCCATAATCCATAATGAATCGCTGGAATGACCCAATAAACCGTCTTTCAGTAAACGGTGATTAAATGATAAGGGTTTTACTTCGCGAAAATGGTTGAGCCTAATCTTCTTGCGTTCAATCTGCATGAGATCATCTTCAAATAACTGCAATAGTTCAAATACTCGGTTAGAAAGCGGTTTTTGTGATTGTTTTAAGAAATCCTGGATTAGCTCTTCTATGCTGTCGCGAAATTTATCCTTTTGGCTCTTGGCATCATAAGATAAAGAACGCATCTTCTCCTGATAAACAAAACGCATCCAATAAGCAAACAAACGGTCACTTACCTTAAGAAAGTCTCCGCTGCGCGTGATAGCATCCAGCTCAAGAAGATAATTAATCCTGGCAGAAAGCTCCTTTTTTTGTTTATGCAAAATATGGGCAATATCTTTAATGCGATTGCGGCCGCTGGCAACCAAATACAATATAGAGATGTAATCATTACTTGACGCAGAGTCCAGAAAACGCTTGATATAATTGGAGAATCTTTGGTTTAAAATACCGGATGTATTAAACAACAGGTCCTCAAGAATATCCGCCAGATTAACATAAACATCGCCCTGGCTCAGCTTATCGCAGACGAGAGAACTACCCTCTGTCCGGCTAGATAAAGCATCTGATATAAGTTCCAAATAAAGCGGGTAGCCGCCGGTAAAGTTGATTATAAAGTTTTTTAAACCAGGGTTTATTTTTAAATCCGGCAAACGATGCTCAAGGTAGCGACCGCTAGTATGCATGTCGAATGGTTCCACATTGATCACTTCAAAGTTGCCAAACAACAGAGAAAGCTGCTTGGAAAGGATAACCCTGGTCTTAAACATCATCGAGCTGGTTATTACATACAAGGTATTCTTCTGTAAAATAAGCAGCTTGCTCCACTCCCGATATAAATTATTAATCCCAATGCTCTCCAGATTATGGAATTCATCAAGGAAAAGAACGGTATACTTACCTGTCTCCTGATAAATTGACTCAGGCAGGCTAAAAAGCTCAGTAATAATATTTGCTCTCTTCCTTCGGGAGAGCTGATTAAGTATGGAGTTTATCTTAAGCGCGGTATTGGGAATAAAGCCAGCAGACTTGCTAACCAGAAAATCAAGATCTTCCTTCAATGTTAAACCGCTGTTGAGTAGGAAATTATACAGTAAGACGCCAATAAATCTTTTGGCAAAATCCTGATAAGACTCCGCCCTCACCTCCAAAAATACCGTGATTATCCGCGGATCATAGAATTTATCCAGAAATTTATAAACTATACTGGTCTTGCCAACATTCTCTTCGCCTATAATGGCGATGTTTTGCCGATACCCCTCCTTCAGGCTGCTGATACGTTTTTGCAATATTTCTATATAATTTCTTCGGTCAAAAAACCTGTCTTTTATCATGGTAAATAAAATAGTGGATTTTGAGGCATCGGGCCTTTACGAATTTCAAAATGCAGGTAATTATTCCTGCCTTTTAAGGTTGGGGCAATGCGGCCAATCAAGGAACCCCTTTGCACGTTTTCACCTGGCCGGACAAACGACTCTGAAAGTCTGGAATAAACACTGCGCAATCCATTTCCATGGTCAATAATTATAGTCTTGCCGAAGTTGCCAAAGTTAACAGCATAAAAAACTATCTTTCCAGAGCGCGAGGCCAAAATATCTGTATCTACAGAGACCTGGATATTAATTCCCTTATTGATTAAATTCTGATAGCTACTGCCAAAACCCGCAACTATCCTTCCCTTTAAGGGCCAGATGAAATCATCCCCGTTGGAAAGAGCCGGCGTAATCGCAGGCTTGGAGCGATTGGGAATTAGCAATACCTGACCGATCTCAATAGTAGCATCCTCGGAGATATTATTCGCCCGCAGAATATCGTCAATATCCACATCATACATCCTGGAAATTCTCCAAAGGGTTTGCTTAGCTTCAACGCGGTGATGTAACCCAGCAATAGCCTGGGGAGAAACGGGCGGACGTGGGCCTGAGTAAGTAGGAGCACTTGCGCAGCCGGATACGATCAAAATCATTAGAATTAAGAATATTTCTTTTATCTTCATCAGACCTTATTACTACCTGCTATTTTTTAAGCGGGTGAGCGGAATCGAACCGCCATATGCAGCTTGGGAAGCTGCCATTCTACCACTGAATTACACCCGCGCTACCTAGCGCGCACCCACGCAATCGCCGCAGGAAGCGGCGTACCCGCCCTTCCTATTGGGCGGGGTAACACCGGTGCCGCAAGCTACTACTTGCGCGCACACTCCTCCATCAACTTAATAGAGCAATATTTTCCACACATCGTACATACATCAGAAAGACTGGGTTTACTGGATAAACGGTATTCTTTTGCCTTCTTGGGATCTATTGAAAAACGGATTTGTCTTTTCCAGTCCCTTGCCTTTCTTGCAGCCGAAATATTCCTATCCCAGCCTATAGCCAGTTTACTGCGTTTTACCAAATCACCGGAATGAGCAGCTATACGCGAGGCAATCACCCCCTCTTTTACATCGTGAATCGTGGGATGACGCAGATGCTCAGCCGGAGTTACATAACAAAGAAAGTCTGCTCCCCATCCTGCGGCTAAGGCGCCTCCGATAGCTGCGGTGATATGATCATACCCGGGAGCAATATCAGTTACCAATGGTCCTAGCACATAAAAAGGCGCACCATCGCAATACTTCTTCTCAAGAAGGATATTTTTCTTAATCTGATCCAGGGGGACATGGCCCGGCCCCTCAATCATTACCTGAACACCTCTAGCCCGGGCTCGATGCGCTAATCTCCCAAGAATCTTTAGCTCCGTAATCTGCGCCTTATCTGTAGCATCTAATATTGAACCTGGCCTTAATCCATCCCCTAAACTTAAAGTTACATCATATTTATTAGCGATATCCAAAATTTGTTCAAAATGCGTATAAAAAGGATTTTCTTTATTGTGATATTTTATCCAATTAGCTATAATTGCCCCGCCGCGAGAAACAAGCCCCATCAGTCTTTTTTGTTTCTCTAAAGCTGCAAGACTTTTACGCGTTACTCCGCAGTGTATAGTAAAAAAATCAACCCCCTGAACCGCCTGTTCATTTAATACATCCAATACTTCCAGCGCACTGAATTTAATAAAATTATTGCTCTTCTCCTGCGCCTTAACTGCCACTTCATACACCGGGACAGTACCTACGGGTACGCTTGAATATTTTAAGACCTCCCGGCGCATCTTTCTTAAATCGCCACCTACACTCAGATCCATTACTGCATCTGCCCCATATTGGATAGCAATTTTAAGCTTTGCAATCTCATCAGAAATACGAGATTCATCGGTAGAGGTGCCGATATTAGCATTTATTTTAGTGGCTAACGCGCTCCCCACTGCACATGGCTTGCTGATTTTATGGTTTTTATTCAGGGGGATTACTGCTTTACCCTGTTGCATAAGACGCATTAATTTGAGCGGCTGAATACCTTCAAGGCGGGCAACTTTACGCATAACCTCTGTTACGATATTCTTCCTGGCGTATTCCAGCTGGGTCATCTTAGTTTTTCGCAATTTTATTAAACAATTTACCTGCCGCAAGATGCGGATGTTCAGCTTTTAAGATTGCCCGGTATACAGCAATGCGCTTAGCTCCGGCAGCAGTAATTTCTTTTATGTTGCCTTGATGGATATTGCCAATAGCAAAATAAGGTACTTTAATCTTATCCTTTAATTGGCGCAAAACCTTTAAACCGACTGCCCTGTATTCAGGTTTAGTGGCCGTCGCATATATCGGGCCAATTCCGATGTAATCGGCCCCTTCTTTTTGTGCCTTGAGGGCTTGGGCTAAACTATGGCAGGATATGCCAATAATCCTATCTTTACCCAAAATCTTCCTAGCCTGCCTCAATGGAATATCCTCTTGGCCCAGATGCACGCCATCGGCTCCGCAAAGAAGCGCAATATCAATATAGTCGTTAACAATAAATAGCGTTTTAGTTTTACTTAGGCGCTTAGCCAATTTATGCGCCAACCTTAATACTTGCGATTTTGCACTGAGTTTATTCCGTAGCTGGATTACCCCAATAGCATCAAGCGATAGCCTGGGAAGCCTGGCTTTATCTGTAATCAGGTAAAGAAGAGATCTTTTTAAAAGAATCTTTCTCGATTTCATAAATTTTATACCTGATCTGCTTAAAACGCAGGGCCGCTTTACTATCTATCAATTTACTAAACTCTTCAAGAACGCGCAAAGACTCTTTAGCCCTTTGTATATTCGCCTGGAATATATCTCTAAAGTCTTTGCGTTTTAACTCTCCGCGGGAATTTAACCTTCCCACATCAGTATGGCTGTTGCGTTCCTTAAGAAGCTTCAAGGAGGAATAAGCCTTCCTAACAATGCCTTCGATATCATGCCTGGCCTGCTTAAAGTCCGCAGTAAGTTTATGATTGTTCAGAATAAACCGGGCTATCTCCTCGCAAACACGCAGACCTTCTTTCACCCGGTTAAGATTAGCATCAATTATGCGATATATGCTGAGCACCTTAATTTTAATCTAGCGAAATCCTTCTTAAAATGTAGCATTCTTTGTAAAATCCTTGATAATCTTACCGATGATTGCGCTGGTTGAACGGCCCTGGACTAATTTAACGGTTTCCACCTTTCCACCGTAACTTTCTACAAAATCTGCCCCCACAATCTTTTTCTTATTCCAATCCGCTCCTTTTATCAGAATATCCGGCTTGAGCGTCTTGATTAACTTAAGCGGATCAACCTGATTAAACAAAACTACATAATCTACGCATCCCAACGCCGCTACTACCCTCAAGCGATCCGCCTCTGCAATAACCGGACGATTCTTGGCCTTTATCTTCTTGATAGACGAATCGCTATTAACTGCCACAACCAAACAATCACCTTTTGCCCTGGCATCTTGCAGATATTTAACGTGACCATAATGCAGAATGTCAAAACAGCCGTTAGTAAAAACTACGCGCTTGCCATTATGTTTAAGACGCGCTATTCTACGCTTAAGTATGGAAAGCGAAGTTATTTTTAGTCCTGACAAAGCTCTTGTTCGATCATTTCGCATATTATATGGGCAATAGTAATATGTGCTTCTTGAATTCTTGCCGTTACCTTGGAAGGTACTAACAAAGACACATCTGCTAATTTCACAATCTCCCCTCCATCCCCACCGGTTAAGGCAACGGTTTTGATCCCCATCTTCCTGGCCTGTTTAATCCCTAAAGCTACGCTTTTTGCCTTTCCGCTGGTAGATATTCCCAAAACCACATCATTTTTTTTACCTAATGCTTCGACCTGCCTGGAAAAAACTACATCATAACCATAATCATTAGCCAATGAAGTCAATATTGAGGTATTCACAGTTAAGGCAAGTGCAGCTAATGCCGAGCGATCCTTTTTAAAACGACCCACGAGTTCGGCAGCAATATGCTGGCTGTCGCTGGCTGAACCACCATTGCCAAACACAATTACCTTGCCATCCTTCTTGAGGCAATCGATCATTAACTGTGAAATCTCGCAAATCGACTCAACCTGGTTGCGCAGGATCTCCTCTTTTACCTGAATGCTCTCTAAAAGTATATCTTTAATTCTCTCGCGCATTTTTTCCTCCTAGCCCACAAGGGCACACCGGCCATTCCTTTAAGGCCGGGTGACAAGGGGCATCCACGCAATTTTCGCTACGATGCGAACACTGGCCGATTCCACTCAGGCCAGGTGACTTGTGTCTATGCGAAGTGTCTTCCGGACCATTTAGCCAAAGAAAACCTTGGCTATATCGTAAAGCTCCATATCTACTGTCTTTAAAGCCTTTACTGCCTCTTCCAGCGATACATCAATAATCTTAATGCCGGCTAAAGCGACCATCCTGCCAAATTTCTTATTTTTAATCAACTCTACAGCCTTTACACCAAAGCGCGTGCCCAGCACACGATCAAATGCAGTGGGCGAACCTCCTCTTTGTATATGCCCTAGAACACTAACCCTGGTTTCAAAACCCGTCCTCTTTTCAATCTGCGACGCTAAATCCTCGCCAATGCCACCCAGCCTTACATGTCCAAAAGAATCTAACTTCTGCTCCTGGGTAACCATGGTGCCGTCTTTAAACTGGGCACCTTCGGCAACTACAACAATACTGAATGTCTTGCCTCTCTCATGTCTTTTTTTGATAATCTTGCAAACCTCATCTAAATCGATGGGAATCTCCGGAATCAATATTACATCTGCGCCACCTGCAATACCGGCCTCAATAGCGATCCAACCAGCATGCCTGCCCATAACCTCAGCTACAATAATACGATGATGGCTTTCAGCTGTAGTATGCAGCCGATCGATACATTCTGTAGCTACGTTTAAGGCTGTATCAAAACCAAAGGTATAATCAGTTGCCGATAAGTCATTATCAATTGTTTTCGGAACTCCCACTATATTTGATAATCCTTCTTTAATCAGTTTGGAAGCAACCCCTAAAGTATCTTCGCCACCCACTGCCACCAGGGCATCAAGTCCTATCTTTTTAAAGTTATCTTTAAGTTTTCCCAGGTCACCCTCTTTTTTATACGGGTTAGTACGGCTGGTTCCCAAAATCGTTCCACCTTTAGGCAGAATTCCGGAAACAGTGCTTATATTTAAAGGCATAGTGTCATTCTCAATCAAACCCTTCCAGCCATTTTTAATCCCTACGATTTCATAACCTTCAAGTAAAGCCTTACGTACCACCGCGCGGATAACCGGATTTAACCCCGGACAATCACCGCCACCTGTTAAAATACCAATCCTCGCCATCTTACTTAATCCTCCTGATTAATATATATTAGACTCTTCCATAACCGCTAAACGGTATTGCTGAAACATCATCCTTTTCAAACTCTTTCCTCTTACGGCTATCCCTTTCATCATGGGAGATCTTTGCTACATGTATCCTGATAATAACCTGCTCCTCAAGACCCAATATCTCCTGGATCTTGGACTTTGTAATCTCCTGAAGCCTTGAGGTAAGCTCAGGGATGTTGGCTTCGGAACGCAGGATTATACGCATATCCACAATAATACCTTTTTTATTTGCCACGACATTAGGCCTTAATTCTTTTACCTCGGGGATAACCCCTGCCAGGCGCCGGATCAAATCCTCCACGGCAGAAAGTGAAATAGTTACCTGGCCGCTAGAGGTAGTAAAGGCAATGGTTTTTTCTCTCTGAAATCTGCCCAGAATGATCTGCGCAAAAGAAAAACTGATAAGGATCAATAACAAACCGGCGAATCCAATCACCAGGCGAGAATGCGAGCTGGTTTGGGCATAAATCAGCAGGTTGTTGATATCCTGGGGCAATAGCATGTTTAAAGCAAAAACTATAAAAGCTAACCCGATAACAATAATAATAACCGCATAAAACATAATCCCCAGCACAGTAAAGAATTTCATCCCCTACCCCCTTTCTATGCCCTGCACATTTACATTAATATCTTTTATGGAAAGATTGCTCATCCTTTCTAACGCCTGACGCACATTCTCCTGAACTCTGCTGGCAATATCCGGAATATTATAATTGTACTTAATTACCAGGGGAATCTCAACCTTCACCTCTTCATTCTTAGATATATCTACCTTTATGGCAAAAGAAGATTTTTGGCCGACTAATTCCAGCAAGCTGCTCTTTAGGCTTGAGCCCACCCTCTTAACCCCATCTATCTCTAAAGCAGCAATAGAAGCTATGGAGGAAATTACGTTTCTATGTATCCTTACGCTTCCCAACTCATTTCTTGATTCATCGCGGTTCATCTATTCCCCCTTAGCATCGTTCATTAAAAGATCCTGCACAAAATGCGTAGAGATATCCCCTCTTTTAAACAATGGATTATCCATAAGCCTGAGATGAAAAGGAATGGTGGTTTTAATAGGGGCAATATAAAATTCACTTAATGCCCTACGCATTGTCTTGATTGCCTCATGGCGATTATTGCCATAAACAATAAGCTTTGCCACAAGCGAATCGTAATAAGAAGGTACCTCGTAACCGGCGTAAATATGGGTATCCAAACGCACATTCGGCCCACCCGGAAGAATTAATGACTCCACCTTGCCGGGAGAGGGCATAAAATTATTCTCCGGGTCTTCGGCATTAATGCGGCATTCAATTGCCGCGCCTTTAATCTGCACATTCTCCTGCTGGATCTTAAGCTTCTCTCCGCTGGCTACACGAATCTGCTCTTTAATCAAATCAATACCCGTAACCATTTCAGTAACCGGATGCTCCACCTGAATACGCGTATTCATCTCCATAAAATAAAAATTATTAGTTTTGGCATCCAATAAAAACTCTATGGTGCCGCAACTAACATAACCGATAGATTTCATTCCTTTTAATACCAGCTCTCCCAACTTTCGACGCATTTTACTATCTACCGCAGGAGAAGGCGACTCTTCAAGTAATTTTTGGTGCCTCCTCTGAATACTACAGTCCCTCTCACCAAGTTGCAAAATATGCCCCAGGCGATCGGCAATAATTTGCACCTCGATATGGCGCGGCTTCTCAATATATCTCTCTATATAAACGCTGGGATTACCAAAATTTGCCTCTGCCTCACTCTGGGCAGTCAATAAACTGGAAACCAGGGTCAGGTCATTATGGCAAATACGCATCCCTTTGCCTCCGCCACCAGCAGCTGCTTTAATTATAACAGGGTAGCCAATCTCTTTAGCGGTTTTAAGCGCCTCTTCCTTATTTTTAATAACTGCGCGGCTCCCCGGAACAATAGGAAGTCCGGCTTTTTGCATGGTTGTACGCGCAGCCATCTTGTCCCCCATGAGTCGAATATTCTCCGGGGTCGGCCCGATAAAAGTAATCTTGCAAGATTCGCATATCTCGGCAAAATGCGCATTTTCCGCCAAAAATCCATAGCCGGGATGAATGGCTTCGACATCGGTGATCTCTGCCGCACTTATAATTGCCGGAATATTTAGATAACTATTACTGGAGGATGCCTGGCCAATACAGATTGCCTCATCGGCAAAACGTACATGCAGGCTATTGCGGTCGGCCTGGGAATAGACGGCAACCGTACGAATGCCCATCTCATGACAGGCGCGAATTATTCTTAAGGCGATTTCGCCTCGGTTAGCAATGAGGATTTTAGAGAACATGTTTAGAGTGGATCAATAAGGAATAAAGATTGGCCAAATTCTACTGGCTCAGCGTTATCAACTAATATTTCCAGAAGTTTGCCTTTAATCTCTGACTTTATCTCGTTCATCAACTTCATCGCTTCTATAATACAAATCACCTGGCCGGGTTCGATAATCTGCCCAATTTCAACATAGGCAGGAGATTCCGGGCTGGGTGCGCGGTAAAATGTCCCTACCATAGGGGCCTTAATCTCTACGGTCTTAACTATGCTCTTTTCTTCTGCTGCAGCAGGAATCTGTGTTTTATCTTGGGCCATGGGGATATTCTGGCCTTGGAAAACTACCGGCCCGCTAAAACCTTCGATGCCGTTGGCTGTTTTCTTAAGCCGAATACGCATATCATCCTTTTCCACCTCTAGCTCAACCAAACCGTTTTCATTCATCAGGTTGATCATCTCTTTAATTTCTTTAATATTCATTAGTTTATCCTCTCAGCATAGGTACCGCCAGTACGCGTATCTACTTTTATCCTATCTCCAACGTTAATGAATAAAGGAACATGTATGATTGCCCCGGTATCTACCTTAGCCGGCTTGGTACCGCTCTTTGAAGAATCACCTTTAAAACCTGGCTCTGTTTCTACAATATTAAATTCAATGAAGTTAGGCAGGTTAACTGTTAAAGCAGCGCCTTTAAAGAAATAACCCATAACCTCAAGGTTGTCCTTTAAGAATTTCGCTTTATCTGCGATAATCTCCTCCGATATAGCAATCTCCTCAAAATTATCCTGGTCCATAAAATGGTATATTCCTGCGCTGGAATATTGATATTGTAATTTACGCTCCTCAACAAATGCCTGCTCTATCTTTTCTTCCCCGCGAAATGTCTTCTCCTGGATGTTATTAGTTTTCATATCGCGCAATCTTGCCCGTACAAAGGCTGCTCCTTTACCGGGCTTTACATGCTGCGCATCAACGCAGACGTAGACAAGATCATCCACTAAAACCGTTACCCCTGATTTTATTTCATTAATCGATAGCGCCACTTAAGACCTCGCATCCTTTATGGGTTACTAAAACCATATCCTCTATTCTTATGCCGAATTTCCCAGGTAAATATACCCCTGGTTCTATTGTAAAGACCATCCCTGGCTTAACCGCACTGGCCTCATTACCCGAAATACGCGGTTGTTCATGGACCTCTAATCCTAACCCGTGTCCAAGGTTATGGGTAAAATAACCCGCATACCCTTTTGAGGCTATGTATTCCCGCGCAACCTTATCAATTGCAGCCATTTCTGCGCCAGGCCGAATTCGCTTGATTGCCAATTCCTGGGCTTTACGTACAATGTCATAAACCCTGCGCACAAGAACTTTTATTTTACCCAAAAACAAAACCCTTGTCAAGTCGGATTTATATCCCTGGTAGTCAACTCCAAAATCAATAAGCACAGGCTCATTATCCTTTAACCTCCTTTGACCTGTAAGATAATGCGGCTGGCTGGAGTTAGGCCCCGAAGCTACAATAACCTCAAAAGCAGAGCTATTGCAACCATGATATCTTATGAACCGCTCAAATTCCGCACCCACCTCTATCTCCTTTACCCCGGGGGTAACGAATTTCTTGATATGCTTAAAGGCAAGGGCAGTAATCCGGGTTGCCTGCTTGAGCCTTGCGATCTCCCCGGGTTCTTTAACCTGCCTCTTATCCTCAATAATACTATGTGTTGGAATAAGCTTAAGCCGGGTATTAAGATACCCCTTAATCTTGGTAAACTCACCAAACGCCAGATACCTTTCTTCAAAACCCAGTTTTTTTAACCCCAAATCCAGGGACGCCTGCGCAATTCTTTCAAAAACTGAGCCATTACACTCTTTAAGCGCTATCTTATCTTTAAGATGGGCTTTAACCTCCTCGGTATAGCGGGAATCAGTAAAATAGATACTTTCTTTTTCAGCAACTAAAAGATAGGAATCCCGGCTCAAGAACCCGGTAAGATAGGATATATTTGCCGGCAGGCTGACTAATAAACCATCAAGCCCTCTTTGCCTTAATTGCGCAGATATCTTATTTAAGCGGGAATTCATTTTTTCTCGATTAGATCAAGAATAGCGGATAGACCCAGGATATAACTCTTTGCTCCAAACCCCATGATCGTGCCTTTGGCTACCGGGCTAACCAATGATTTATGCCTAAACTCTTCGCGGGAATAAATATTAGAAAGGTGTACCTCTATCACAATCAATCCACAGGCGGCTATGGCATCACGCACAGCCACACTTGTATGGGTATAAGCTGCGGGATTAATCAAAATACCCTGGAATTTATCTCTTTTTGCCCTGCCGATTAAATCTACAATGCGGCCCTCATGATTAGATTGCCTGATAACCAAACTAACCTTATCTTTCTTGGCTTGGATCTTAAGCATATGATTAATCTTAGCTAAAGTCAGGTGGCCATAAATTGACGGCTCCCTTGCTCCTAAAAGATTTAAGTTAGGCCCATGTATAACTAAAATCTTCTTTATCACTTCTCTGCCTCATCAATTAACATAACCGGGATACCTTCGCGTATAGGATATTTTCTACCGCACTTCTTACAAGCAATTTTATTATCTTTTAACTCCACATCAGCTTTACAGGCCGGGCAGGCCAGTATATCTAAAAGCTCTTTATCAATCATTTTGTCTCCTTGTCTACCTAGACAACACCCGCGCAATTCCAATTAGCGCGGGGTGTCTCCACCTTCCGGAGCAAGATAAGCCATTCTTAACTCATAAAGCAAATTCTCTATCAAATTAGCCTCTTCAGGAGTCAGGTTACCATTGGTCTTTTCCTGGAGCATACCTAATGTATCAATAATAAATTTTGCCTGAGCAGGGTCTTTTTGCGTCTTTTGAGTCTCGGGGTTAGCCATATGCCCCAAAGCAATAGAGGCCTGCAAGGCAAGGGTGGTGACAAAAAACTTAAAATCCGCATCAGGAGGGATAAATTTACCTTCTTCTTTTGGAGCCTGTTTTTCCTGCTCTACTCTTTCCTTCCAACTTTCATCAACTTTCTTTCTAATCTCATCCATATTTTAAGTGATTGTGATTCCGGCGTAGCCCACAACACTGCTCGTGTCCCCACTGACATCGCCGCTGGTTTGGTATCTAACTAACTTACCCTTTTTTGCTCCAAGCAGCTTGACCGCCTTTAACATAACCACAGCTGGGGCAAACCCGCACATAGAAATATCTGCCTGCCTAACTACTTTATCAAGTTTATCTTCATCCAAATCGGTAATTGCCTCTATCGCTAAGGCATCCTTTTTTTGCGCGCTTTTCTGTGGCTCATAATGCGTCATATCCGAGCTGGCAATAAACATACTTGACCTTATAAGACCGTTCTTGATCAGCACGTTAGCTAACTCCTGAGCAACCTTTTTAAGAACGGTGAGCTCACCCGCCTTAATAGTTATAGGGACAAACTTAAAGTCTTTTTTAAAATACTGCAGCATAGGTAAAACTACCTCCAGTGAATGTTCATCTATGTGGGCAAAGATATCGGCTTTGAGATATTTTGAATTAGCCAGGAATAAACCTGCCAACCGGCAATCAATCTCTACATTACCCAATGGAGTCTGCCAATACCCCTGGGGCATCAAACTGAAATCCGGGCCATTCCCAGTATGGTTAGGACCTAAAAGGATAACCGTATCCTTGATATTTACCCCGGACAATGTCTGCGCTGCCACTTTTCCGGAATAAATATATCCAGCATGAGGCACCAGGCAACCTATTACCTCCTGCTTCTGCGGAGCATTGCTGGAAAAAGCAGAAATTAATCCTAAAAGTTCATCTGCCTCTGCCGGGTAAAACTGTCCAGATACAGAAGGCTTGCGAATATTAGTTTGGCTCATCATAAAGCAAGGATAAAAAATTGCGGCTTTTAATTAACTCTTCTGCGGTTGCTGGCTGGTGCGCCTCAATGACCTTTAAGGTGTTTTTCCTTAAGTAAGGTTTAAGAATGCTAAAATCTATTTTACCCTGACTAGGCGCAAGGTGATCCTGGCAATCCCGGATATCATGCAGATGCACCCCGATCATCTTTTGGCCATACCGCTCTAAGAAATCACTATGTTTAGCCAGCCCTAAATCCTCCATTAATTGAGCATGCCCTGTATCATGCCAATAGAAAACCTGGCTGCTCTTAAACTTCTCAAGGATAATTCCGATTTCTTCAAGATTAGGAATCTCTCTATGGTAAAAACGCGTTTCTATCCCCAGTAACACACCTCTTACCTGCGCATAAGCGTTCAGCTCATCAAGACTACTTAAAGCCTGGGCTAGGAACTTTGCGGAATCAAGCTTCCGCTCCAAAATCATCTTTTCCTTTAATGCTAAAAAAGCAACTGAGCTATTCTCTCCCTGCCTATAAAGATTAATTAATGACCGTGTATATTCAGAAACTTCAACCCTACCGCAATGCAAAACAACCACCTTCGCTCCCAGCCTGTTAGCGGTATCAATACTGCGCTTTGAGAACTTAACGGCTAAAGAGCGCTCCTCTTTATCCGGAGAAGCCAGGGAATAACAATCTGGCAAGGCCTGATCCCGGGTTAATCCATCGGGAATGGGGCAATAATTATGCAAGCTTACAATACTCAACTGCATTCTGCGGGCCGCTTCTGCGATTTCATCCACCATTGCCGGAGTAAGATTAAAACTTAACTCGATAGCCTTAAAAGAAAGCTGGCCTATTTCAAAGAGCAATTTTTCCCCTTCATCAAAACGACAAGCATTCCAAGAGGTAGAGAGCGCCAAAGTCATGCCTATTTTCTTGATTTAGCTTTTTTTCTCTTACGCTCGCTGGGTTTTTCGTAATGCTTGCGGTCGCGCACTTCCCGCAAAATGCCGTCCTGTTCAATCTTTTTCTTAAAACGGCGCAAAGCAGACTCAAAAGACTCATCCTTCTTAACTTCTACCTGTGACAATATGATCATCTCCTTTCATTATAATTTAGCTAATTAATATACCACTCTTTTACCTAACTGTCAATAATTGGGGTCGGATCTATTTTCTATTCATGTATTATTAAGAAAAATAGATCCGACCCCAATTATTCAATCTCGAAAGAAATAATAATATTGAAAGAAAGCTGGGGGTAATCCAGCTCCTTTGGAAAATCAGGAAACGGAGAGGCATCTTTGACGCTTCTGTAAGCAACCCCCTTTAGATAATCGCTGGCTGACGTCTTTGCCTCAATCAAATGCACATCTTTTATATACCCATCGTTAGATATAATAAAAGAAATATATACTTCGCCTGTTTCATTATGCGTATAATTTTGATAAGCACTGCGGCGGATCTTTTCCCTGACTATCTGGTAATAACTTATATAGCTTGGATTATTGATCCTGGCCATCTCTATTTCAGGCAAGGCAATCTTTCTTTTGATTGCCATAATATCAGGGCTGCTAAAAGTTGGTTTGGAGAATTCCGGCGATTTATTGGTTAAAGCATTGACCCCCTTAAAAGCATCCTCTTTCTCCACATATGGGGGCGGAACCCTGTTTTTTGAAACGTCTTTAACCACCTTTGAATCGAGCCTCAAAAAAGGCTCAACCTTAGGAAGCTCTTTTGCCGAGCCAGATTTAAGCGGCAGTTTTGGTAATAATTTTGTCTGTAACTCTTCCTTTTTAAGGTAATGCACCTTTATCAGCTGTTCTTTTGGAGCGGGGACAAAAGGATTCAGGCGCGGGCTTTGCAGAAGGAATACCCCATGAGAAATAATAGAAATTGCGAAAGTAGCTCGTAAAATCCGGTCTGAATTCATGATTTAGCTTAACACAAAAGAGGCAATCTTTCAATAACTAGGGGGCATTTCTATTGTAAAAAGAATAAAAATAGAAATGCCCCCTGATCAATTCTTAGAATCTTTTAGAGACCCTTAGGTAAAAATTCCTTCCGGAAGCTGGATAATAATTAACTGCACCTGTGGTAGCATTACATACGCCATATTCATAATATTTCTCATTAAACAAATTGTTTATTCCACCGGTTATCTTATAATCATTTTTTTCAAACCCAAGTTTTGCGTCTACCGTAAAAGCCTGTTTTAAACTTGGCCACCTGTTAGCTTCATCATTTATGAACCTGCGGTTGCTCATATAATTAAAAGTAAACCCTCCAGATAAAGCATTGGTAAAAGAATGAGTGAGATCTAAATTAAACTTATGTTCCGGTACCATTGGGATATCTTTATCCTTATATACCCCTTCTTTAAAAACCGCTTGATCAAAAGTATACCTGCCACCTAACTTTAACCCCCAAGGCAGTCTTGATCCAAACTCTGCTTCAATACCCTGATGCCGAGTCTTATCATAGTTCTCATTATTAAAAGTTGCAGGATTATAATAAAGCTCATTTTTAAGATTCATTAGATATCCGGAAACACCGAAGCTCAAATAGTCTGAAACTTTATATTGCAAACCAATTTCATAGTTTTTGCTATCCTGCTGTTTCAAATTAGGATTAAATACGCCATAAACAAAATATTCGTCGGTTGCCGGAGAACGAAACCCCTTACTATGATTGATATAAACATTGCCCTTATCATATTTATATGTTAGACCAACGTTATATGCGGTTGCCTTTAAATTTATCTTTGAATCAACAGGTGGATTAGGAAAAGCGGAGTAATCATTATAGTTAAAATCATAATTTATATCTTCATAGCGATACCCCCCGGTAAGAGTAAACTTTTGAGTCAAGGCAAGTTCATCCTGGAAATATAAAGCTTGAGAAACCTTTCTTACATAATTATCGCTTTGTTTAACAACTGAAAGATCAAAAGTATCGGAGTTAAAGTCATAACGGTAAAAATCCATACCTATGATCGCTTTATTATTTAAAGAAAGCACTGTTTTATCCAAAATATACTTGGGATTAAATCCGGTGGTTTTAATATGAGATTTGATTATTGGGTTATACCCACCGTTGGCACCGATAAAATTTGTGAAAGTCTGGCGCCTGCGCAAAGAGGTATCAAATGAAAACTTGCCAAAATCACCCGTAGGCTGGTCAAACCCTAACCCAAAATTGTAATCAGTATCCTTAGCGTGATCATCACCATAAGCAGAATACCTGCGGTTAAATTTTGCTAAATCTGCGCTGGAGAGCGCTCCTGGTAAACCATATTCCGATTTGCTGTAACCCTGGGTAAAACGTAAATTAGTATTAGTCGGCTCAAGCAAATAATCCAGATTGGCAGAAAAATTAGTTCCTTTAAAATATGAATTGTTCCTGTATCCATTAGTGGCATTATTGCTATAAGAAAGAAAATAGTTCAGCCTATTTTTAGTTCCGCCCAAATTCACCCCTTCTTTATTCATCGCATAACTTCCATATTCACCTGTAAGCTCTACCGTCATAGGCTTATCTCCACCGCCGCGCTTGGTAATAATATTAATTACGCCGCTAACCGCATTATCTCCATACAATACCGAACCAAACCCGCCTTTTAAAACTTCAATTCTCTCTATCTGATCTAATGGAATCTGCGTCCAGCTAACTCCAGACAAATCAATCTCATTTACGCGTCTGCCATTAACTAAAACCAAAACATTTAAGGCTGCTTGCTCTCCAAAACCCCTGATATCAACAGTAGCCTTAGAACCATTACTCGTAAAATCCCTAACCACTACACCTGATAAATCTGATAACAACCCGACTGTTGTAGAATCGCCTGATGAAGCTATCTGATCTGAATCTACAACTGATACACCTGCAGGAACATCGCCTAAACTCTCGCCATAGCGATAAGGAGTTACTACGATCCTTTCCAGATCCACATCTGCGGCGTAAGAATAAACGCAAACCCCTAAAACAATTACTAGTGAAACTAAAAATCCCGTTACTGACCTATTGTGAAACATTTTCTCTCCATTCACGGACCAGTATAAAACAAAAAACCCTTAACGCTTTAACTAAAAGCATTAAGGGTTATCCCTGGTTTCTAACCCTTTTAAACCTGTCCGCGGGTTTAAAAGTAACTGTTGGACAAATGTTGTTGGTTAGGTCTTCTGACTTAAGAGTGCTTCCTACTCTTCTCCTGCCTTCCCGGCTTTTGTTAAACCAGTGGCGAAAACTTCGAGAATTTCAACCTCTTTTACAGCAGCGGGAACTGCGACCGAATCACACGGCCTTCCCTAGACCAGCAACGTTAACCTTACAACCTTCTTACAAAAGAACTTTTGCGAGCTTTGTATCGCGCACCCTGCGTGCAATAAGCTCATAAGCACCAAAAAAGACTACTGTATATGAAAGCGTGGCTACTGAGAATACGCGTAAAAATGGCAATCCCAGGATATAGCAATCCAGCAGGCCCTTTGCAGTTTGAGGATACCAACCCATTGCCCAAACGCCAAAATTGGTAATTATATAGAACAAAACCGAAGAGAGTATAGAAGTAGAAACTATCCCCTTAAATGTTTTATGATTTCTCGCCCAGCAGCCTAGCAAGGTAACCAAAATAAAACTTCCCCAGGTGAAAATAACCACATTATGCATACCCAGGAATATATCGCTTATCACCATAAGCACAAGCGGCACAATGAAGGCCTGCTTTTTATTCAAATACACCCCGGCAAACAAAGCAATAGCCGCAACTGGCGTAAAATTTGCAGTATGCGGGATAAACCTTAATAATATTCCGATTATGATTAGACTAATTGCCAACATTTTATTGCCTCCTTTTATTATTTGTAATACTAAAGCAAATCACCTTTATTGTCAAGAAGAAATTGAGCACCCAAAACAATCTAGCGAAATCCTGTTGAGCGTGTCGAAATTTACGTAAAAATTTCGACACATATTGCGAAACGGGATCAATATTCAATCCCCCGGCGCGCCTTTACTCCCTTGCTATAATAGTGCTTTACCTCTTTTATATCGCTGACCAGATCAGCCAGTTTTATTATCCTGGGGTGTGCGTATCTACCGGTGAGCACTAACTCTATACCCTTAGGCGCCTGCTTAACTAATTTAAACAGGTCATTTAAAGGAATCAATTTAAACTTAATCGCAATATTAATCTCGTCGAGTATAATCATCTGATATTTCCTCTGAGAGATAATTTCTCTTGCTCTTCTCAGCCCTTCAAGTGCCAACTGGCAATCAATCTCCGCAGGAAGCTTCTTTATGAAACAGCGACGGCCAAACTGTTCCACTTTAATGTTGCTGATCTTGTTTAAGGCTTTAAGCTCATTGTAACATCTGCCTTTGGCAAACTGAGCAATATAAACGCTTTTTCCTGCACCAGCTGCCCTTAAAGCCAAACCGATTGCCGCTGTAGTCTTGCCCTTTCCATTACCCGTATAAACCTGGATCATCCTGCTACCGCCTTCCAGCTTAATAAACCTAAGGCGCACAAAGCTGTAACGATGAGCCCGGCACAAATAACGCCAGCGACTATAGAAATAAAGGCATAACGAAAACGTATTTTAAATAAGGATGCCGCGATCACCCCGCTCCATGCCCCGGTCATGGGAAGCGGGATAGCTACAAAAATAGCCAACCCCAAGGCTTCATATTTCTGAATAGCATCCGAATTTCTTTTGGTGCGCTCAAAAACCCAATCAAAGAAGCGCGACCAAATCTTAAATCTTCTCAAAACATTAGTGACCGGTTTAAAAAGAAAAAGCGCAGGGGCTATGATAATACTATTGCCTAAGACAGAGAGCCAAAAAGCCCTAGACAAACTCATCCCGAATGATAAAGCCAAGGGTATTGCCCCTCTTAGCTCTGAAACAGGCAAAGCCCCCACGATCATCACCACATAATCCCTGGGTATATCTTTTAGATAGTTTAAAATATCCTCAAGCATGCTTAAAACTCCTGATAAATTCTAAAATAATAAAACGTATAAATCTTAAGGTATCAACAAAAGGGTTAATCTGGCTCTTCTGTCCTGCATAAATTGTTTTAATCGGTGCGGATTCAATTTTAAAACCTAAACGCGCAGCCTTAATCAAAATCTCAGATTCAGTTTCATACTTAGAAGTGGAAAAATCCATTCTCTGAAGAACCTCTTTCTTCACCAGGCGGAAACCGCACTGAGTATCGGGGATATGCTGTCCAGTAATCGCTGAAATGATGCGCGACATAAAGCGGTTAGTGATAATACGCAAAAACGGCATCCCTCTAGTCATGGACATACGGTTACCAACAACGATCCCGCAATCTGATACCTCCGCCTTCTGGATAAACATCTTGATATCGTCAGCTGAATGCTGGCCATCGCCATCCATGCTAATCACCGCATCAAACCCCTGGGAAACTGCAAATGCATACCCTTTAATCAAAGAGGCGCCTTTTCCGACATTCGTTTGATTACGTAAAACCTCAGCACCTGCCTGCATGGAAATTTTCACGGTATCATCCCCTGAGCCATCATCAATAAGGATTACCTTCAGACCTATTGTATGTATCTGGTTAATTAAAGCGGAAATCGCCTTAGATTCATTATAAGCTGGAATAATTACACAAGTGCGCATGACTATTCAACCCAAAACCTGCGAAATACATACCACTGGTCAGGATATTTGCGTATATAGCATTCAAATATATCCTTATACATTCTAATCAAGTTAGCTATATCAACCGATTTATCGCCGCTAGGCTTAAATTCAACCGGCTTTTCGATGCTCAAGGTAAAACTATCATCGGGATTCCTAAGCATAAAACCCGGGACAATACTAGCTCCGCTGATTAAACTTAAAGCAGCTGGCCCTTCCGGAAAATGCGCAGGCTTATTAAAAAAATCTATAATCATTCCTTTATCAGAAAAATCCCGGTCACCCACTAAAGCGACCATATGGTTATTTCTGATTTCTGAAATACAGCTCCTGATAGCTTTGCCCAGAGAAATAACATGCACGCCTTTTCTCGCCCTTTGGGCAACAAAGAAATCGTTTACCTTCTTATTTTTATGTGATAGGGCTACTGCCCAAAATGGATACCCTAACTGAGCTAAAACCACCCCGCCCAACTCCCAATTACCCAAATGGGCAGTTAAAACGATTACCCCCTTACCTGCCCCTAATGCCTGGTCAAAATAATGCAGGTTCTCTAATTTTATATTTTTGTCAATGTAGTTGCGATCCAGTTTTTCAAAGCGAAAGAAATCCACCAAATACTTGGCAAAGTTCCTAAAAACCCTCTTGCTTATTTTACGTAACTGCCTGTTTTCCTTATCGGGAAAGATAACCCTTAAATTGGTTTTTACAAACCTTCTGTCGCGAAAGGCAAAGAAATAATGCAGGTCCGCCAAAAAGACTGCAATGGCATAGACTAACTTTAAAGGTAAGACCAGCGCAATAAATTGACCCAGACGATAAAGATAGTAATTTAACACGATTTATGGCTTTGCCCAACGGAAGGCAAACCATTGTCCTCCGACTTATATGCTCAAAAGAAGCCTGGCAAGATCCATGCTTGCATTAGGTTTTGCGATCTGCGCAGCAGCCAGCTTTAAATTCTCTGATTTTGTTTTATCCTCCAATAACTCCTCAATAACCCGGTAGACATCTTTTGGTTCATCCACCTTGATTGCCGCGCCTTTATGCACCAGGAAATTAGTATTATTAACCTCCTGCCCGGGGATAGGCTTAACAATAACCATCGGGAGCCTGGCGCTTAGCACCTCAGCGGTAGTTACCCCTCCAGGCTTAGAAATAATCACTCTAGAGATAAACATCAGTTCGTGGATATTTTGCACAAAACCAAAAAGATGGATATCTTTATTATAATGCCTGATTTTACGCCTCAGCGAACGGTATAATCTTTTATTTGTGCCGGTAATAATCAGCTCCTGAATATCCGGCTTAACTTTTTCAAGCGACTTAACTATAGTCTTAATAGGCCCAAGCCCCTGGCCTCCACCCATAATTAATACCACTGGTTTATTTGCATCAAGTTTTAGCTTATGGAAGATTTCTGCGCTATTTAACCTCTGATTAAACTTATGGTCAAAAGGAATACCTAATGATTTAATCTTAGACGAAGCTACCCCCTTCTTTGCCAGGCGCTCTGAGACATCTTCTGAAGGAGTTATATAATAATCCACCGTATCGTAAACCCAATAAGAGTGCGGGATATAATCCGTAAGCACCGCTACCAATGGCAAATTTGAAGAATAAGCCTTCTTATAATCCGCAACCATGCCGCAGGGAAACGCCTGGGTACAGACCACCAGATCCGGGTTAAACTTATCAAAGAGTTTCTTAAGCTTAGGAGAATTTGATTTGTGTACGCTCTTTTTAATCTTTTCTAAGCCCTTAACTACGCTGGGATTATCATAAAGATAATCCCAGACCTTAGGGGTATGCTTGATTACCTCCATATATATGCGATTAATTACCTTCTCAGAGATAGGGTTAGTATAATTGAAGGCATTAATATTTAATATTTCACAATCGGGAGAAATCTCCTTAAGCGCCTTTTCAATAGCCATAGTAGCGCTGCGATGTCCGGAGACCTCAGATATATACATTAAGATTATACGCTTAGGCTGCATAATAAAAGTTAGATTTTACCTTCTTTGCAGAGTTCAAGGAAAGTAGCGCTAATGCGCGGACAAAACTGCTTGCCACTTAAACGCATTATCTCATTAATAATATCATTCTTGGGCAGCGCCAAACGGTATGGCCGATCAGTGCTCATAGCATCAAAAGAATCCGCCACGGAGATTATGGAAGCAATCAAAGGGATCTGTTCGCCTCTTAGGCCGTCGGGGTAACCCTTGCCGTCAAAACGCTCATGATGGTACCTTACTCCCAGCATTGAACCTTCCAATTCTTTAATCGGCTTAAGGATATTCACTCCAATCATAGGATGCTCTCTGATACGGTTACGCTCGCCTACGGTAAGTTCGTGCCTTTTATTCAAGATGTGTTCCGGCACACCGATCTTGCCAATATCATGCAAAAGGCTGGCGATATGCAAATTCTCCAGAAACTTGGCGTCAAAATCCCACTTGCTCTTTTGGGCAATTCTGCGGGCAATCTCAAGGCTTAAATTTGTCACACGGGTAGTATGCCCATGGGTATAGTTATCCTTGGCTTCAATAGCCGCAGCCAGGGCGATAGTTGTGCGTACGAACAATTGATGTTTACGGTCTAGCTCAAGGCCAAGCTCCTTGAATAATTGGGCATTTCTGACTGCCATTGCCACATTAGAATTAAGGGCAACAAAGAAATCCAGCTCTTCATCAACAAACTTCCTGCCATTATCCTTCTTTCCCAGCAAAAGAACACCTAGCAGCTCATCGCGGAAATAGCTGGGGATGCAAACTACGGATTCCAAAAGCTCCATTTGGTATAAAACATGGGCTAGTTGCTGCCTAAGCTCATGTTTTATTTTAGAACTTTTTAATGCAAACTTTGCTTCGCTATGAAGCAATACCTCCCTGCCGAATAGAGCGCGACTTAGATGAGACCTGAAGAAACGAATTAACACATCATCTTTATCAATACGCACTAAATCCAAAGGTATCTTATTGCCTAAAGAACCCTTGGAGACAGTAAGCGCATAACCCTCTCTTTTTTTATCGTGCAGAAAGAAACTGGCGTGGGCAATTCTGGCTTTACTCACCATCATGCGCACCATCATCTTGATCAAAAGATCAGGATCGTGCACGAAGATCATGTTTTTAGCTGCGTTTTGAAGTTCCTTCTTATAATAAATCGCCATATTTTGGGCTTGGGTTTTATATATTAATATATATTTATACTAGAAAAAACAAGGATTGTCAAGCTGGGCAGGAGCTAAATTGCGGTTTTACTCTTCATTGATAATCGCCAATATCTGGCCAACTTCTACGGTATCCCCTTCGCTATAAATTATTTCGGAGATCACCCCTGTACAGGGGCTGGGTAAATTAAAGGTTGCCTTATCGGTAGTCAACTCAACCAGGTCATCTTTTTCTTTAACCCTCTCGCCATCCTTAGCAAACCAATATGAAACAGTCGCCTTGGTAATACCTTCGCCTAATTCCGGTAAAACAACTTTTATCATCATACCCTCCTGATATCAGCCAAGCTTACGCCATTGAATCCCGTATGGATTCCGAAAGTGTAGGATGCGCAAAGATAATTGAGCGCATCTGGCTGATTTTTAAATGCAGAGAAACCGCCATTGCCAAAATAGCAATCAGCTCCGTAGCTCTGGGGCCAATAATACAGCCGCCAACTATCTCTTCAGTATCTTGTTTAACAATAACTTTAATAAAACCCTCGGCATCATCAATAATCCTCGCCATTGCCGAGGCGCGGAAATCAAATTTGCAGACCTTAACCGCCAGACCAGCCTGATGGGCCTTTTCTTCATTTAAGCCTACGCTGGCAATCTCAGGTTCACAAAATACACAAGCAGGCACAATAGCGCTATCCGCTTTCGCCTTATTATTTGAGAGCATGTTTGTTACCGCAATTACCCCCTGGTAAGCCGCATAGTGCGCAAGCATAACTTTAGATGTACAATCTCCGGCTGCATATATATTAGAAACAGTCGTCCTCAAATAATCATCAACCACGATACTTCTTCTTTCGAGCTTAACCCCCAGATTTTCCAGGCCTAAACCGGAGATATTCGGCTGCCTTCCAACGCAAACTAAAATCTTTTCATAATTATTCAGATCAATATCTGAAATAGCTGCGCTGGTATTAACCTTTACCCCTTTTTTCTTAAAAATAACCTCGATTTTTCGAGAGATCTCCTTATCTTCGCCAGGCAGAAGTAGCGGCAGTTTTTCAATAATAGATACATCGGTACCAAGTATCGAAAATAAACTGGCGAATTCACAGCCAATTACCCCGCCTCCGATAACCAATAAAGAGTTCGGTATAGACGGCAAGGTAAGAATATCATCGCTAGAAATTATCCTTGCGGCATCAAATTTTAATTGGGCTAATTCAGCAGGTTGGCTGCCGGTAGCAATAAGTATAAACTTGGCGCTGATTATACGGCTGTCAACCCTTATCTCATGCTCCGAGACAAGTTCAGCCTTTGATTTAATAAAATCAACTCCCGCAAGCCTGCTTTGCATTCCTTGCGCTAAGTCCCAGACAAGCTTATTTTTTCTTTCCTGGATTTTGCTGAAGTTATAATGGGGATTACCGGATTCAACGCCAAAAAGAGATGACTTTTTAATCAGGGAGTATGTTTTTGCGCAAGCAATTAATGCCTTGGTAGGTATACAACCGCGGTTCAGGCAGGTTCCGCCGAGTTGCGCGGATTCAATCAGGCAAACCTTTAACCCTGAATCTTTGGCCTTTAAGGCCGCGTTAAAACCTGCCCAACCTGCTCCAATAACAGCTAGATCATACATAAGCATGAACTTAAGCCAACAACGGTGCTGCTGACTGGGCCACCAGCATAGCTGATTTATGTAACCCTGCTTTTTCTTCCTGGGAAAGCTCTAATTCAATAACCTGCTCAATGCCATTTTTACCTAGCCGGCACGGAACTCCAATACAGGTATCCTTGATACCATATTCGCCGTTTAGATAACTGCATAAACCAATAATGCGCTTTTCGTCCTTTGCTATAGTCTTAACGATTGCTGCAATAGCGGCTGAAGGAGCAAAGAATGCGCTGCCTGTACCAAGGTTTGCAACAATCTCGGCTCCCCTGCCAACCGTACGGCTGACCAGGGATTTAATTTTATCTTCATTCATAAACTCATCAAGCGATACTCCTTTTACCTTGGTAAAACCAGCTAGAGGCATCATTGTTTCCCCATGTGCCCCAATTACCAGGGCCTCAACATCTGTGCACAACAAACCTAGCTCTTGGGCAATTAAATTAGCAAAACGGGCAGCATCCAAACTAACCCCCATGCCAAAAAGCTTCTGCGGCTTAAAACCAGTGATCTTTAAAGCATAGAGCGTCATAATATCCAAAGGATTAGTCACTATTACGACAACTGCATTCTTGGCTAAATTCTTAACATTCAAACATATCTCCTTCAAAATCTGGGCATTTTTAGCTAATAATTCTTCGCGGCTCATCCCCGGCTTACGCGCCAGGCCAGCGGTAATTACCACGATATCCGAACCTTTGACCTGGTTGATATCATCACTGCCTTTGATATTATAATTGTATCTTAATATCGCGCGCGCGTCCTCTAAATCCAGGGCCTTACCGTAAGCCAGCCCCTTTACTACATCAATAAGCAAAACATCGCCCAGCCCATCGCCGGCGATGCGCATTGCAGCTAAACTCCCGACATTACCTGCACCGATAACAGAAATCTTCAATGCTTACCCCTTATTTTATTAATAATTGCCTCTGCCATCTCCTTGGTACCGACAGCAGCAGGATCAAGCGGATCGGCCTTTAAATCATACGTCAAAAATCTTCCTTCGGCGATTACCTGCTTTACTGCGTCTTCTAACCTTTCTGCAGCTTTATTCTCTTTGATATAACGCAGCATGAGCACCCCGGATAAAATCATAGCCATAGGATTAACTTTATTCTGCCCCTTATATTTTGGGGCAGAGCCATGCACTGCTTCAAAAACCGCCCCATCTATGCCAATATTTGCTCCCGGAGCAACCCCCAACCCTCCTACCAGCCCGGCGCAAAGATCGGAAATAATATCGCCGTAAAGATTAGGGAGTAACAATACATCATATTTATGCGGTTTCACTACTAACTGCATAGCCATATTATCAACAATTGCTTCTTCAAAGATTACCTTGCCGCTAAACTCCTCGGCTACCTCCCTGGCTGACTTTAAAAATAACCCGTCAGTAAACTTCATAATATTTGCCTTATGCACACAGGTGACTTTCCTGCGCCCATTCTTTAAAGCATACTCAAAAGCAAATCTGGCTATTCTCTGCGCTGCAAATTTAGAGATAGGCTTGATACTGATACCGGAATCCAGGCGAATATTCTTCTTAACCAGTTTTTCAATATGCATAATCAAGTCTTTAGTCTCAGGCCTGCCTTGCTCAAACTCTATGCCCATATATAAATCTTCGCTATTTTCCCTGATTATCACCAAATCAATATCATTAAATCTGCTTTTTACCCCCTGGTAACTTTTTGCCGGACGCACGCAAGCAAAAAGTTCGAGTGCCTGCCTTATGGCTACGTTTACTGAACGAAACCCGGTTCCAATAGGCGTAGTAATCGGCCCTTTAAGGGCAACCTTATTCTTCCTTATGGAATCTAATGCCGCCTGCGGAAGTATCTCCCCGGTCTTTTCAAGCGCCTCAGCACCGACAAGCAGCTCTTCCCATTTAATATCTACTCCTGTAGCTTCAATACACCTGACTGCAGCTAAAGAGACTTCGCGGCCAATGCCATCACCTGGAATCAAAGTTATTTTATGCAGCATTTAAATTCTAAGCTCCCCGTATTTCTTATAATAATTAACTATCCCGCCTTCAGCCAAAAGCTCTTGCATAAACTTAGGCAAAGGCTTAATCATCAAATTTATCCCCTTGGTTATATTCTTTACCAAACCCTTATCCAGATCAATTTGAAGCAGATCAGACTCATCGATCTTAGAGGTATCAGTTTCAATAAGCGGCAAACCAATATTAAAGCTGTTGCGAAAAAATATGCGCGCAAACTGACTCGACAACACCGCCACAATCCCCGCTTCTTTAATTACCAGGGGGGCCTGTTCACGGCTCGACCCCATGCCAAAATTATTTCCGGCAACAATAATAGAACTGCCCCGGACAATCTTTTGAGGAAAACTAGGGTCAATATCCTCCATAATATGCTTAGCCAGTTCAGATAAATCGGTAATTGCAAATTTATATCTTCCGGAAATAATAAAATCCGTGTTAATATTATCCCCTAATTTTATACTTTTACCTTCAATGATCATAGTTGTTTAAATTCATCCCTGCTTTTAACTTTAGACATGGCCATATCTATGCTAATCAACCCTTTTTGGTGCAATTCTTTCAGGGATTTATCCATAGTGTGCATACCATGCTGCAGTCCTGTTTGCATCAAAGTGGGAATCTGTTCAATCTCCTGTTCACGAATCAGATTACGGATACCTGGGGTAGCCACCATAACCTCGGTGCACAAAACCCTCCCCTTTCCAGAAATATGCGGCAGAAGCAGCTGCGAAACCACCCCTTGCAAACAATCAGAAAGCTGCATCTTCACCTGTTGCTGCTGATGCGGCGGGAAAACATCAATAATCCTAGCGATTGTCTGGGGCGCATCCGGCGTATGTAGGGTTGCTAAGACAAGATGGCCGGTCTCCGCTGCAGTTAAAGCCGTTGAGATAGTTTCTAAATCGCGCATCTCGCCTACCACAATAACATTGGGGTCCTGACGCAAGGCATGGCGCAAGGCCTGGGCAAAAGAGTGCGTGTCCGAATAAACTTCACGCTGTTTGATTACGCTCTTTTTATTGCTATAGATAAATTCAATAGGATCCTCTATGCAGGTAATCAAACACTCGCGCGTACTATTTATGTGGTTGATCATGGCTGCCAAAGTAGTAGTCTTACCCATCCCTGTAGGCCCGGTTACTAAAACTAGGCCGTTTGGTTTATCCGCTAAATCAATAATGATCTGCGGTAAACCTAATTGCGCGGCATTAGGTATCTCTAAAGGAATACGCCGGAATGCCGCCTCCACGCTACCTTTTTGGGTATGAATATTTACTCGAAAACGATCTAAATCAGGAAGCGCAACCGAAAAATCAAGCTCTAACTCACGCTCAAAGATCTCTTTTTGGGCGTTAGAAAGCAGGCCATAAACCATCTTTTTTAATTCCTGCTTACTTAACTTCTCCAGCTCAGTACGAACTAATCTTCCGTCAATACGTAAAATCGGAGGTTCATTTTCTGTAACATGCAAATCGGAAGCGCCTTTTTCAATACACATCAAAAGCAAATCACGAATTTCCATAACCCCTCCTTAATTTTTTATCCAGAAAGTCCTGATGAGCGCAAGCGAATCAGGGCCCTCCTTAATTTTTTATCCAGAAAAGTTTGAACACCTTAAGCTTCTATCCAGTGAAACCATTGATGAATCTACAAGGACCTGATGAGCGCAAGCGAATCAGGGCCCTCCTTAATTTTTTATCCAGAAAAGTTTGAACACCTTAAGCTTCTATCCAGTGAAACCCTTGATGAATCTACAAGGGCCTGATGAGCGCAAGCGAATCAGGCCCTCCCCTATTTAAAAGTAGCTCCTTGGATCACTTATATAACCTTTAAGCGCTGAAGCAGCAACCGTTGCTGGAGAAGCCAGATATATCAGCGCTGCAGGGTTACCCATTCTACCTTTAAAATTGCGGTTAGCAGTTGAAATAACCGCTTCTCCGTCGCAAGGTATTCCGTTATGGGTACCGACACAAGGCCCGCAGCCTGGGGCAACAATAGCTGCCCCTGACTTAATAAAAATGTCGATCAACCCCAATCTTAAAGCCTCCAAATAAACATCGCGGGAACTCGGAGCAATAATCAATTTTAGCTGAGGATGTACTTTACGCTTATTTAAAACCTTTGCCGCTACCTTAAAATCATCTATCCGTCCATTGGTACAGGTACCTAAGAAAGCTTCGCCTATTTTTACCTTCTTTAAAGCAGCTGCTTCAGTGACATTGTCAACGCTATGCGGCATAGAAACCATAGGCTTAAGCCCGGAAACATCAAACTCATATACACTATCATAAACAGCGCCTTTATCCGCAGAGATACCGGTAATACGTTTATTTACTCCCACCTTAGATTGTAACCAAACAACAGCCTTCTTATCGATAGGCATAAATCCTGCTTTTGCCCCCATCTCTACCACCATATTGGCGATAGTAAAACGGCCGTCCATACCCATATTATCAATCACGGGGCCATAAAATTCAATTGCTTTATAGGTTGCCCCGTCGCTTTTTAATCTGCCAATTATATGCAGGATAATATCCTTGGCAAAAACACCTTTCGGCAACCTTCCTTTAACTACAATCTTTATCGTTTCAGGAACCTTAAACCAGTTCCTTCCCGTAGCAAGAGCAATAGCTAAATCTGTAGAACCTACTCCGGTGGAAAAAGCACCGATAGCGCCGTAAGTACAGGTGTGTGAATCTGCGCCTAAAACCAAATAACCCGGCAAGACATTCCCCGATTCAGGTATAACCTGATGGCAAACTCCACAACCAATATCAAATATCTTAGTCTTAAAAACCCCGGAGAAATCGCGCATCTTCTTGTGCACGCGAGAAACTCCTTCGCTCGGACTGGGCGCGCTATGGTCAATTACCATGCAAAACTTGGTTTTCAAGTCTTTGACCCCTAATTCTTTGATCCGATCAATAATTATTGAAGAGGTGCCATCCTGGCCAAAGGCAAAATCAATTTTGCAAACAGCAAAATCACCGGCACGCAGATTCCTTCCTGAATGCCGGCTTAATATCTTCTCCGCGATGGTCTGAGAGCTCATAATTTCTCAACCCACTTTTCTATTCTATCTAAGCCCTTCTTCAATTCATCAATACTCGTAGCAAAACTTATTCTTATGTGGTCATCCATACCGAAACTTCCACCCGGAATAACGCTTACATATTCTTCCTCTAGTAGACGCCTGGCAAAATCCATAGAATTAAGGCCGGTTTGGGATATACCGCAAAACATATAGAAGGCTCCTTGCGGTAAAGTAAAGCTTATCCTGCTAATTGCTTTTAGCCTGCCGGCAAGATAATCTCTTCTCTTTTGAAACTCCTGGCATAAACTAAAGGTAAAATCTCCGGGAGCAGACAATGCCGCAACAGCTGCTTTCTGCGCGATAGAGTTCGGATTAGAAGTTGAATGGTCCTGAAGGTTAGAGATGGCATTAGCCACATCAGTAGGAGCGCCAAGGTAGCCGATACGCCAACCGGTCATAGAGTGACTTTTTGATAAACCGTTAACTGTAATCGTAAGATTATAAATATCTTTATTAAAGCTGCCGATTGATTCATGTTTAGCGCCATCAAAGATTATCTTTTCATAGATCTCGTCGCTAATAACAAAAATATTCTTATCCACACAAACCTTGGCAATCTCTTCAAGCTCAAAACGGCTGTAGACCGAGCCAGTAGGGTTTGAGGGGCTATTAATGATTAAAACCTTGGTTTTTGAAGTGATATTTCTTTTAAGATCCGTTACTGTAATCTTAAAGTTATTGGCGGCAGATGTTTTAATAAAACGCGGGGTTGCTTCGCAGAGGTTAACCATCTCGGGATAACTCACCCAGAAAGGCAGGGGTATAAGCACCTCATCACCTCTGTTTAACAACACCATAAGCACATTATAAATACTATGCTTAGCCCCGTTAGAAACAATAATCTGATCGGGGGCATACGCCAGCAAGTTGTCTTCTTTAAATTTTTGACAGATGAGTTTCTTTAATTCGGGGGTACCTGTGGTAGGGGTATACTTGGTAAATCCTGATTTTAAAGCCTCAACTGCCGCATTCTTGATAAAATCAGGGGTGTCGAAATCCGGCTCTCCAGCGGCAAAATTAACTATATCCTTGCCTTCACTTTTAAGCTTTTTCGCTTTAGAGGTTATCGCAAGCGTTGAAGAAGGATTTATTTTCTTTAAGCGTTCCGCAAGCCTGGTATCTATTTTCATAGAAGTTTTTCATTACTTACAATGAATCACTTTTCTTTCTGAATATACTTCTTATACCTCCAATGAACTTCTTTTGCGGCTTCTTATCTTTAGCAGGAGTTTCTTTAACCACTTGTTCCTGCTTTTTCTCCTCAGGGGTCTCTGTCTTTTCGGACTTTTCTTCTGTCTTCTCTTCTGCGGAGATAAACGGCTGCGGCTTTGCCTCCTTTGCCGGCTTCGTCTTCTTAACCTCTTTTTTCTTTATTTCCGTAAGCTCGAAAATAACCATCTCGGCATCATCGCCTCTGCGTTTACCCAAAGCGATAATCCTGGTAAATCCACTATTGCGGTTGGAAAAACGCGGACCGATTTCATTAAAAAGAAGGTTGACTAATTTATGCTCGCCCAGAATCTTCTGCGCCTGCCTACGAGCAAAAAGCGTATTCTCTTTAGCCAAGGCAACAAGCCTCTCAATCATCTGCCTGCTGGCCTTAGCCCTGGTTAAGGTAGTTTTGATACTCTGATGCAAGATTACATTCCTAGCCAGACTTTTTATTGTAGCTTTATGCCAACTCGTAAAACGCCCAAGTTGCAGTCTTTTCTTTGCATGTCTCATCTTATTTAACCCTTCTTTAGTTTCTTAGGGTCAACCTGCATCCCTAAAGTTACCCCCATACCCATAAGCAGCTCCTGTATCTCAGTAAGGGATTTCTTGCCAAAATTCTTAAAGTTGAGCATCTCCTCTTCGCTTTTCTTAACCAGGTCAGCAATAATCTTGATTCCCGCCTCCCTCAAACAATTAGAGCTTCTTACTGAAAGCTCGAGCTCAGAAATAGGCAGGCGTAATTTTTCATACAACGCCACTTCCTCTTTAGTCATCTCCGGCTCTTCTTCTGCGATATCCTCAGGCAACTGCCCAAAATTCACAAAGATATCCAAATGTCTTTGCAGTATATTAGAGGCATAAAGCAATGCATCTTTTGGGGTTATACTACCATTAGTCCAAATCTCAAGAATCAGCTTATCATAATCCGTGCGCTGTCCTACACGGGTATTCTCCACAAAATAATTTATCTTCTTAATAGGAGTGAATATCGAATCAACCGGAATAAAACCTGCGACCTTATCCTCTTTTTTATTCAACTCTGCCGGGACATATCCTCTGCCGCGAGAAACCTCCATCTCAATATTGAGTTTTGTATCTTTAGTAAGGGTAGCAATGTGTAATTCGGGATTAATAATCTCAATCGTTTCATCCGCTTCAATATCTTTGGCCCTAACCTCACCCTTCTTATCCGCTTTTAAGTAAATTGTTTTAGGAATCTTGGAATGAGAGTTTATCACCAGACTTTTAATATTCAGGATTATCTCTGGAACATCTTCCAGGATTCCCGGGATAGTGGAGAATTCATGTGAAACGCCGGCAATCTTGACTGCGCTCACTGCGCTACCCTCTATTGAAGAAAGCAAAACTCTCCTTAAAGAGTTGCCTAAAGTTACGCCATAACCTCTTTCAAAAGGAGCGGCCACAAATTTTCCGTAAGTATCTGTATATACCGACTCATCGCATTCAAGTTTCTTAGGAAACTGAAAATCTCTCCATTTTATACCCATTTATTTTCTCCTTTATCTTTTGTCCAGAAAAATTGAACACCTTAAATCTTCTATCCAGTGAAATCCTGCCGAGTTTCACAAGGCAGGGTGAACACCTTAAATCTTTTATCCAGTGAAACCCTTGATTAATCTACAAGGACCTGATGAGCGTTAGCGAATCAGGGTCCTCCTTAAATACTTACTTAGAATACAACTCAACGATCAGCTGCTCCTGAATCGGCTGCTGAATATCGCCTTTCTCAGGAAGCCGAACAATCTTTGCCTTTAATTCCGCTGCTGAGAATTCAAGCCAGCCAGGAACCGTCCTCTCCTTGGCCCACTCCAGGTTATCCTTAATCTTAATCTTCGGCTTATCTTTGCATTTAACTTCAATAAGATCATCCTTATCCACCAGATACGATGGGATATTCACTCTGCGGGAATTTACTGAAATTAAATTATGCCTGACAATCTGACGCGCCTGAGAGCGAGAGATACCCAGCCCCATGCGAAAAACTACGTTATCCAGCCTGCGCTCTAAAAGCTGCAAAAGCACTTTGCCGGTTACCCCCTTGGTCTTTGAAGCAATCTTAAAGTATTTGCGGAATTGCCTCTCTAAAACACCGTAAATTCTCTTCACTTTCTGTTTTTCTTTCAGCTGCATTCCGTAGTTAGAAAGTTTTTTTCTTTTACCTTCTCCGTGCTGCCCCGGAGGATAGGCCCTTTTGTTAGCCGCACATTTTTCGGTCTGACATTTAATCCCCTTTAAAAACAGCTTCTCACCTTGCCTACGGCATAATCTACAAACTGCACCAGTATAGCGACCCATAAATTAGACTCTCCTTTTCTTCTTAGGACGGCAACCATTATGAGGAATAGGAGTTACATCCTTAATTAAAGTTACCACCAAACCTGCTGCCTGAAGCGCGCGGATTGCCGACTCCCTGCCAAAACCCGGACCTTTTACATAAACCTCAACCTCTTTGAGCCCTACCTCTTTAGCCTTCCTGGCTGCATCAGTAGCAGCTACCTGAGCGGCAAATGGAGTAGACTTCTTTGACCCGCTATAACCAACGTTACCCGGAGCGCTCCAGGCTATTACGTTACCCTGCTTGTCGGTTATGCTAATAATCGTATTATTAAAACTCGCCTGGATATGCGCCACGCCGCTGGTTATACCTTTAGCAATCTTCTTCTTTTTGGCCTTCTCTTTTGTTGCCATATTCTATTTACTCCTCTTATTTTCCAGCAGGTTTAGCTGCCTTTACCGGTTCTACTTTCTTAACTACCGCTAAGTTAACTCTCTTCTTTCCTTTTCTAGTACGTGAATTGGTACGCGTACGCTGCCCTCTGACCGGCAGCCCTTTCTTATGGCGCATTCCTCTCCAGGAACCGATATCCATAAGCCTCTTAATGTTCTGGGATATATCTCGGCGTAGATCTCCTTCGATCCTTAAGCTACCCTTCTGAAGGATATGGGTAAGCCGCGAAACCTCATCCTCACTTAAATCTTTTGCCCTTTTGTCCGGGTTGATTCCTGCCTCTTTAAGCACAACATTAGAAAGTGCCCGGCCGATACCATAAAAATAAGTAAGGGCTATCTCGATCCTTTTTTCTTTAGGTATATCAATACCCATAATCCTTGGCATATTAACTCCTTACCCTTAAAGGGTAGACGACACAGAAACGTCGTACTTGTTTTTCAGATAAAAGAATATACCGGCCAATTTCTTTAGACCGAATGTTAAAAATGATTAACCTTGCCTTTGTTTATGTTTAGTAGTGGTGCAGATTACCCGCACTACTCCTCTTCTTTTTATTATCTTACACTTATCGCAAATCTTGCGAATCGAAGCTTTAACTTTCATATTATCTCACCCTAAAGGTAATTCTCCCGCGGCTCAGATCATAAGGAGAAAGCTCTAATTTAACTTTGTCACCAGGGAGGATCCTGATAAAATTCATACGCATCTTACCTGAAACATGTGCCAAAACCACATGACCATTATCCAACTCCACCTTAAACATGGCGTTGGGCAAAGCCTCGATAATCTTACCTTCTGTCTCTATCAGCTCTTCCTTGGGCATGAGCACCTTATGTTTTTATCTAGCGAAATCCTGACGAGTGTATTAAAATTTTCGTAAGAAGATTTTAATACTTGTTACGAGTCAGGATCTAGACATTTAAGCTGTCAGTATAAGCGGTCCTTTATCAGTAATGGCTATTGTATGTTCGAAATGCGCTGAAGCCAGACCATCTTTAGTCACTGCAGTCCAACCATTATTGGAGATAAAACACTCCCAGGTTCCCATATTAACCATCGGCTCAATGGCTAAAACCATTCCGCTTTTTAAAATCGGGCCTAAATGCGCATCTCCGAAATTCGGGATCTCTGGTTCTTCATGCAGGGCAGTACCTATACCATGCCCTACAAATTGCCTGACTACAGAAAATCCGCATCCTTCCACAAAACTCTGAATACTATGAGAAATATCGCTTAGGTAATTGCCAGAACAGGCCTGCTTAATCCCTACCTGCAAAGCCTTTCTGGTTACCTCAATCAACTTTTTCTTACGTTCATCCACCCTGCCCACAGGCAGAGTAACTGCCATATCGGAGAAATACCCCTGATAGTTTACACCTAAATCTATACTGACAATATCACCTTCTAAGATTACCCTTGACGCAGGAATACCATGCACGATCTCTTCATTTACAGAAACGCATGCTGTTGCCGGAAAACCCTTGTAACCCTTGAAAGCCGCAATTGCCTTTTCCTTAATAATCAACTCCTGGCTTAAACGGTCGATATCAAGAGTAGTAATTCCGGGCCGCACGCTTTTTTGCACCTTGCGCATTACCGCCGATAAGATCTGGCCGGAGCGCCTTAACATCTGCAAATCTTTTCCCGACTTAATAGGAATCACTTAAACCTTAGCGCATAGCAAAGTAATCTGCTCCAGCACATCAAAAGCATCCAAATCCGCATTCAAACTGTGCAGCTTTTTTTGCTGATTATAATATTTTATCAAAGAGGCAACTTCGTTTTTATAAACTTCCAGGCGCTTACGCACCGTAGTTTCATTATCATCTGAACGCTGATACAATGCCCCCTGGCAATTATCGCATATCCCGCTAACCTTAGGAGGCATGTTCACTACGTGGAAATTTGCCCCGCATTTGGAACAAACGAGTCTTCCGGTAAGCCGTTTGATAATTACATCATCGCTTGTATTTAGATAAACCACCAAATCTACTGCCAGCTTCTTACGGCTTAAGATCTCATCCAGGGTTCTAGCTTGAGGCAAGGTCCTGGGATAACCGTCTAAAATAAAACCTTTTTTTATATCCGGATTATTAAAGCGCTCATCGAGCATTGCCGCTACCATTTCATCCGGAACAAGCAGGCCTTTATCCATAATCCATTTTGCCTGCTTGCCTAAAGCTGTGCCATCCTTGACATTCTGCCTCAAGATATCTCCGGTAGATATGTGCGCAAGACCCAGTCTTTCTGCCAGTCTTTTTGCCTGAGTACCTTTACCTGCTCCCGGAGGACCAAGAAGCACCAAATACATTATCGCCTCCCCTTAATATGGCCACTTTTAATAAAACCTTCATAGTGATGCGTTAACAGGTGTGATTCGATCTGTTTTAAGGTATCTAACATAACTCCTACAATAATTAGAACTCCCGTGCCTCCGAAAAATGATGCAACCAAATACGGCACCTTAAGCCAGGACATAATAAAATCTGGAAAGATTGCAATTATCGCGATAAAACTTGCGCCCGCCAGCGTAATCCTGGTCATCACATAATCAAGAAATTCAGCAGTAGGCTTACCCGGACGAATTCCAGGGATAAACCCCCCGTACTTTTTCATGTTCTCAGATAAATCATTGGGATTAAAAACAATAGCAGTATAAAAATAACAGAAGAAGATTATCAAAAGAGCATAGACTACTGAATATAGCAGCTGCCCGCGGATTAAACCTTGGGCCAGGCGCTGAAAAGCAGGATTTGGAATAAAAGAGGCTAAAGTCGCCGGAAAAAGTATGATTGACTGCGCAAAGATAATTGCGATAACACCAGAGGTATCAACCTTAAGCGGTATATATGTGCTCTGTCCTCCATAAATCTTCCTACCTACAATACGCCGGGCATATTGTACAGGAATCTTTCTTACCCCCTGCGTAATCATAATTACCGCAAAAACCACCCCTACTAATAAAAAGGCCATAATCAACAAGGTAACGGGCTGAATCTGCCTACGGCTAGCAGCAAAAGGCGAGATCAAAACAAAAAGCTGATTAAGCGCAGTAGGGATCCTTGAAATAATGCCTGCGGTGATAACCAGGGATATCCCATTTCCAATTCCGCGCTCCTGAATCTGCTCTCCCAGCCACATAATAAAGATTGTACCCGTAGTAAGGGTAAGTACTGTTAAAATACGAAATCCCCATCCAGGATGCATGACAATTTGCAACCCTTCAAAACGCGCGGGGTTTTCCAGCCATAGGGCAATAAAATAGGACTGCACCACTGACAGAAAAACTGTCCCGTAACGCGTAAATTGGTTAATCTTTTCGTATCCAGACTTACCCTCTTTAGCCATCTTTTCAAGAGCAGGGATAACCGCAGTAAGTAACTGCAAGATAATAGATGACGAAATATAGGGCATTATCCCGAGGGCAAATATAGTTAGGCGCTCCATAGCGCCTCCAGAAAACATATTAATTATGCCAAAGAGCGTGCCACCCTGGGTCTTAGCAATACGGTTAAAAAAATCTGCCAGAGCTGCACCATCTATGCCCGGAGTGGGGATATAGCAGCCTACGCGGTAGATAGCCACAAGCGCGCCTGTGATAATCAACCGCTTTTTTAGATCCGGTATTTTAAACGCATTAACCAGTGCGTTAAACATTTATAATTTCTACTTTACCGCCGGCGCTAACAATCTCGGCTGCCGCGCGTTTGGAAAAGGCATGCGCCTGTATGGTTTGCGCATTTTTAATACTGCCGCTTCCGAGTATTTTAATTAAAGCCTGCGCATCGCGGATTAAACCATTCTCCTCTAAGAGCTGAGGAGTAACTACAGCTTCCTTAATCCTGCTTAAATCTTCAAGATTAACCACCTGATAGACTTTCTTAAAATTACTTACAAACCCGCGCTTAGGCATTTTACGAATAAGCGGAGACTGACCGCCTTCAAAACCTAAATAAAAATGTCTTCCTGCGCGCGAGGTCTGCCCCTTGCTTCCACGGGTAGAGGTCTTGCCATGTCCAGAGCTGGAACCGCGCCCCAGATATTTTCTCTTCTTATGCGCACCAAAGGGGCGCTTAAGGTTATGCAAAGCGACTAAATCTATTGGCAGCTTCTCTTCTTCAGCCTTTTTCAAGACAGGCTTCTTAACTAAAACTTTTTTAAGCGCTGGCTTCTTAATTTCCTGTTTCTTTTCAGGTCTTTTCTCTTTCATTTTATTATCTACTCTTTAAGGCTCCTTAGCCCCTGCATGGTAGCCTTGATTACATTAATCGGATTATTTGATTTTAAACATTTAGTAAGGATGTCTTTTATCCCGGCAGCTTCGCAGATAGCGCGCACAGGACCAGCAGCAATAACGCCAGTACCTTCGGAGGCAGGTTTAAGCATAACGCTTGCTGCGCCATACTTACCGATTATCTCATGCGGAATAGTTACCCCCTCCATAGGGATCTTAAAAAGGCTCTTCTTGGCTTTAGTCAAAGATTTGCGGATAGCCTCAGCAACCTCATTGGCTTTGTCCAAAGCAAAACCTACCCTACCCTTGCTATCACCCACAACCACCAGTGCACTAAAATGCAGTTTCTTCCCGCCCTTGGTTACCTTGGTAACCCGGTTTATGCTAATTACCTTTTCTATTAAATCTGATTGTTGTGCAATATTTAGTTCGCGCATAATTTAAAACTCCATTCCACCTTTTCGTAAAGCCTCGGCAAAAGATTTAATCCTGCCATGGTAAAGATATCCTGCCCGGTCAAAAATTACCTTACTGATCCCTTTTTCTTTTGCTGATTTAGAAAAAATCTCCCCAAAAAGCAAGGATGATTTGATATTCCCCGCTGAGATAAACTTTTGCTTTAAGACTTTATCTTTAGTAGAAAGTGAAAAAATGACCTTTCCCGTAGTATCATCCAATACCTGAGCAGAGATATTCTTTAAAGAACGGTGCACAACCAAGCGCGGCTTCTCGGGCGTACCTGACATCTTCATTTTGATTCTTTTATGCCGCTTTAATCTTAACTCTTCCTTTTTTCTCATTTTTAATGAACGCTTGACTTACGAACACAACGGTGCGAGTAAGTCAATGCGTGAATTAATCCCCGCATGGGGATCTATTTACCGGTTGCCTGCGCCTTTCCTATCTTCTTTTTAACATGTTCGCCAAGATATCGAATACCTTTTCCCTTATATGGCTCAGGAGGATAAATCGCGCGAATCTCAGCAGCTATCTTACCAATCAACTCCTTATCAGCGCTTCTAAGAGTTAGCTGTGTAGGTTTAGGGGTTTCGATTTTAACTCCAGCAGGAATAGTGATATTTACGGGGTGAGAAAAACCCAAAGCCATATTCAACTTATCACCGCTTACTGCAGCCTTAAACCCAACCCCCATAATCTCCAGCTCCTTAACAAAACCCTCGGTTACCCCCTTAATCATATTTATAATCAAGGCACGAAATAAACCATGCATGGATTTATCTATCTTTGTATTAGACACCCTCTTAACAAAAAGTTGATTATCATTAATCTCTACGCTAATGCGGTCAGAAAGCTTGCGGCTAAGCTTGCCTTTTGGGCCTTCAACAAAAACTACCCCCTCCCTCACCTCTATCTTTACTTCTTTTGGTATGACTACCAGTTTTTTCCCTATTCTAGACATTTACCTTTTCCTCAGCTAGAGGACACCCGCGCAACTTGCGCTAGACTTGCGCACACCAACGCAATTCCTTATTAGCGTTGGGTGCCATAGCGCGGGGTGCCTTTATTTACCAGATATAACCGATAACCTCGCCGCCTACGCCCTGCTCCCTGGCTTCTTTATCCGTGATTACCCCTTTAGAAGTAGAAATAATCGCTATGCCTCTGCCGCGCAAAACCAGAGGGACCTTCTTGCCGGTTACATAAACCCTTAATCCAGGCTTTGAAATCTTCTTAATATTACGGATAGCAGATTTACCTGCAATGTATTTTAAGTAAACCCTGACCAACCCCTGCTTTTTATCCTCAATTAACTTAAAATTATCTATGTACTCGTGTCTCTTAAGGATATCAATAATTGATTTTATATTATTGGATGCCGGTAAATCCACAACATCCTTTTTAAGTATTATGGCATTGCGTATAATCGTAAAAACATCAGCAATTAAATCTGTCCTGGACATTTAACCCCCATTTTTAATACACGAATCAAGTACCTTAAAGTTTCTTATAGCGTAGTCCCTGTGAGTTTTAACGAACAGGGATAATACTTTGCCGAAAGGCAAAGTAATTTTTAAATTCTCATCTACCAGCTGGCCTTCTTGACCCCGGGAATAAGCCCCTGCCAAGCCAACTCCCTGAAACAAATACGGCAAAGCTGAAATCTTCTTAAATAACCATTGCTTCTGCCACAGATTGTGCAACGGTTAATTTTACGCGTTGAAAACTTTGCCGGTCTCTTCCATCGAGCGATTTGAGAATTCTTTGCCATTATCTTTTATTCCTTATCTTTAAAGGGCATGCCAAAATATTTTAAAAGCCCCCTTGCCTGATCTTTATTCTTGGCGTTCTTGATCACAAAAGTAATATCCATGCCTTGCGTGCGCGTAATCTTATCGTATTCGATCTCCGGGAAAATGATCTGCTCGCTTAAACCCAGAGTATAATTATTGCCCTTATCAAAAGAATCTCTTGAAACACCCCGGAAGTCGCGGATACGCGGAAGAGAAATATTAAGCAGCCGGTCCATAAACTCATACATCATTGCCTTCCTTAAAGTTACCTTAACCCCCACTGCCTGACCCTGCCTGACTTTAAAATTTGCAATAGCCTTCTTTGCCCTGCGGATAATCGGTTTTTGTCCGGTAATACTGCCCAACTCATCTGCGGCTTTCTCTAACACCTTAATGTCCTGGGTACCTTCGCCGATCCCCATATTCACTACAATCTTGACTATTGCAGGAACCGCCATCTTATTCTTAAGTTTAAAATCCTGCATTAACTTAGGAACAATTTCGCTGCGGTATCTTTCTAATAACCTGGGTATCATTTTATAACGCCCCTTTACAGCTTTTGCAGAATCTGGATTTTGTACCGTCTTTTAAAACCATTACTCCTACACGACTGGGCTTAGAGCAATGCTTAAAGAAGAGCATGAGATTGGAAACGCTGATCGGCATTTCAATTGACACTATCCCGCCCTTCTGATCCTGACGACTCTGACGCTTATGTTTCTTAGCCAAATTAAGGCCTTCAACTATGGCCCTTTTGCCGTCTTCAATAATGCTGATCACCTTACCCTGCTTACCCGTATCCTTGCCCTTAATTATCTGAACAAGATCATTTTTCTTGATTTTCTGCATTAAATTACCTCTGGTGCTAATGAAATTATCTTATTGAAATTCTTATCCCTTAACTCGCGGGCAACCGGGCCAAATACGCGCGTGCCTCGAGGATTATCTTTTTCGTCAATGATCACAATGGCATTACGGTCAAAACGCAGCATTGAACCATCCGGCCTTCTTATGGCATGTTTAGTACGTACAATCACTGCCCTGGCCTTTTCACCTTTCTTAACAGTTGCTCCAGGTATAGATTCCTTAATATTGACATTAATAACATCCCCGATCTCGGCATTAAAACTCCCTTTTTTGCCTAAAGTGCCAATCATTGACGCCCTGCGCGCTCCTGTATTATCCGCAACATCCAAAATAGTGCGCAACTGAATCATTTATACAATCTCCTCAATACCGGCAAGCTCTGCCTTTTGAGCTTTTTTTAGCACGCTTTTAACCATAAAACGCTTATCTTTTGACAAAGGCCGGGTTTCTATGATACTTACTGTATCCCCTAGCTTGGCAATACCCTTTTCATCATGCGCCTTAAACTTCTGATGCATCCTGATAGTCTTAGAATATTTTGTATGCCTGGTCAAATGCATAGTCTTTACCACTACCGTCTTCTGCATCTTATCGCTCACAACTACCCCAGTAAATTCTTTTCGCTTGCCCATCTTATTTATCTTTCTTTTCGTTTAAGATTGTCCTGATACGCGCAATATCCTGCTTGATCAAGGCAAACTTGTGCGGCTTCTCCACGCTACCTGTATAACGCTGTATATTCAGCTTAGATAACTCCTCATATAAAGCCTTTTCCTTTAATAATAATTCTTCTTTGGGTAGGTTTCTTAGCTCTTCTGCTTTCATGTTATTTATGCACCCGGGTTACGAATTTAGTACGCAGCGGGATCTTGTATGCAGCCAGACGAAAACAAGCCCTGGCGTACTCCTCAGGAACACCGCCTAATTCAAAAAGTATACGCCCTCTTTTTACAACAGAAACCCAATGGTCAAGATCCCCCTTACCTTTACCCATACGTACTTCTGCCGGTTTCTTAGTTATGGATTTGTCCGGAAAGATTCTGATCCATAATTTTCCACCCTTATGCAACTGACGCGCCAAGATAACGCGCACTGCTTCAATTTGCGTATTCTTAACCCAGCCATTATCCAGGGATTTTAAACCAAATTCTCCAAAAGACAGGGTCGCTCCGCTATTCGCCAATCCGCGCCTCTGGCCCTTTTGTAGTTTACGATATTTAACCCTTTTGGGCATTAAAACCATACAAACTCCTTAATCCTTTATTCAGTGCAGTCCTTGCGAGCGTAAGCGAGCAAAGGCAAGCACCTTATTTTAGCGTTGAGGCCTGAAAGATTCCTTGCCCTGTTGCTGTTGGCCTGCGGTTTTTGTCTCTTCCTGGACAAATTGCTTTCCTAAAATATCACCTTTATAAATCCAAACCTTAACCCCAATCAAACCATAAGTAGTAAGTGCCTCGGCAAATCCATAATCAATATCCGCGCGCAGAGTCTGCAAAGGGACCTTGCCGATCTTGTAAGTTTCCTTACGGCTCATCTCTGCGCCATTAAGCCGGCCAGAGCAACTTACCCTTATTCCTTTTACCCCTGAAGCAATAGATTGCTCCATGGCCCTTTTTACGGCCCGCCTAAAAGCAATCCTCTTCTCCTGCTGCAAAGCAATATTCTCGGCAACTAACTGCGCATCCCAGGCAGGATTATTTACTTCGTGGATATCTATAGAAAGCTCGTTCTTTACCAGGCCATTTAAATCTGAACGCAGGCGTTCGATATCCGCACCATGGCGACCGATAATTATGCCTGGCCGGGCAGAAAAAATACGCACCTTAATCCTCTCTGCCAATCTTTCAATAACAATCTTGGAGATCGCTGCCTGTTTAAACTTGGACTTAATAAACTTCCTAATCTTGGAATCCTGCTGAATAAACAACGGAAAGTCTTTAGACTTAGCAAACCAACGCGAATTCCACTGTCTTATAAAACCAATCCTTAGCAATAAAGGACTTACTTTATGTCCCATAAATTATTCTCCCTTTAAATCCAACTCAATTTTTATATGAGCGGTACGTTTAACTATTGAAGAAGCCCGGCCAAAAGCAGCAGCTTTAAATCTTTTCCACATCGGCCCGGGGTTACAAACAACTTTAGAAACGTATAATTTATCTACCCCAAAACCCTTGACTTTAGCATTAGCTATAGCGGATTTTAATATCTTTATCAAATATTCTTTAGGCCTTTTATTTAAATGCAGCAGGATGCTTTGCGCATGGCCGGCATCCTTGCCGCGAATAAGATCCATTGCTAAACGCACCTTGCTCGGCGAAACCCGCAAAAATTTTCCTTCAGCTTTTGCAATCATCTTATGTCTTCTCCAGCGCCTTCTTAGCTTTAATCCCACCGTGTTTTCTGAATATTCTTGAAGGAGAAAACTCCCCTAACTTATGTCCGACCATATTCTCGGTAACAAACACCGGGATGTGCCTCTTGCCGTCATAAACCGCAAAGGTCAGACCGACAAAGTCAGGAATAATAGTTGAGCGCCGGCTCCAGGTTTTAATCGCCTGACGCTGGCCGCTCTTTATGCACCTTTCAACCTTCTTTAACAAACTCTCTTCTACGTATGGACCTTTTTTTAATGAGCGCGGCATAATTATGGCTTCCTTCTTTTAATAATAAACTTATTAGAATACTTATTGCGATTTCTGGTGCGATACCCCTTAGTAGGCTTACCCCAAGGCGTAACCGGATGCGGGTTACCCTGTCCGGATTTTCCTTCGCCTCCACCGTGAGGATGGTCAAAGGGGTTCATCACTACGCCTCTTACTGAAGGCTTAATTCCCAACCAGCGGTTCTTTCCTGCTTTGCCTAAAACTAAAGATTCGTGTTCAATATTGCCAATCTGGCCGATAGTTGCATGGCAATCTAAACTTATTAATCTTACTTCACCAGAAGGAAGCCGGATATGAGCAAAATCTCCTTCTTTGGCCATAATTTGGGCGCTTGTACCAGCACCGCGCACAATCTGGCCACCTTTACCCTTAAATAATTCAATGTTATGAATCAACGTACCGGAAGGAATATTGCGTAAAAGAAGGCAGTTGCCTACCTTAATCTCCATATCCTTTTGGTTACTGGAGATAATCACATCCTCAACATTAAGGCCAACCGGAGCAATAATATAACGCTTTTCTTTATTCGGATACTCAACCAGGGCAATTCTTGCTGAACGGTTAGGATCATACTCGATTGAAAGAACCTTTGCCGGTTGATCATATATCTCGCGCTTAAAATCAACTATACGCAACATGCGCTTATGCCCGCCGCCTATATGCCGAGTAGTTATGCGACCGTAAGAATTTCTTCCTCCGGTCTTCTTAAGCGGCAATAACAAAGAGCGCTCCGGCTTATGCTTGGTAATCTCGGAGAAATCCGGTCCGCTCATATGCCTTCTTGACGGTGTTGTCGGCTTAAATTTAATAGTACCCATATTATGAAACCTCTATCTTCTGTCCGGCTACCAGAGTCACCACGGCTTTTTTAGTGTCTGGCGTACGGCCGAGCTGATGCCTTACTCTTTTAAGCTTGCCCGCTGAAACAAATGTATTTACATCTCTAACTTTAACTTTATATGCCTGTTCAACAGCCTTCTTAATCTGGATCTTATTCGCGGAATTATTTACCAGAAAAAGATACTTTCCTGTTGGTTGATAAACGCTGGATTTCTCGGTTTGCAAAAGCGCCTTAACTATAATCTGCCCCCTGCTCATTACTTTAACCTCTCAGTCAAATCTTTTAAACCTTCTCTGGTAATAAGTAGCTTCTGATTATTCATTACCTCATAAGCATGGCAATCTTTAGCTAAATCAACGGTTAAGAAACTGATATTTTTCAAGGCCTTTTTTAAATCCGCATCTAACTTATGCGTTAGAAATAACACCTTTTTTTCTTTCTTAATCTTAGCGGAGAATAATTTAAGATTCGCTAATACCTTTACCGCAAGCTTGGTCTTAGCTGCCTCTACCTTAAATTCATCCACAATCAGAAAATTATTCTCTTTTAGCCGGGTATTTAAGCTAGTCTTTAAAGCCAGCGCCTTGATCTTCTGGGGTATTTCATAAGAAAAATCGCGCGGGTGCGGGCCAAATACTACGCCACCATGCCTCCAAAGCGGAGAACGTGTGGAGCCTACGCGCGCCCGGCCTGTGCCCTTCTGTTTCCATGGTTTTTTCCCGCCTCCAGAAACCTCGCCGCGGGTTTTAGTTGCAGCCAGGCCTCTTCTTTGATTAGCCTTATAAGCTTCTATAGCCTGATAAAGACAGTCTGCATTCTGAGCGCCATCAAAAACTCCGGCATTAAGTTTTATCGTGTCAATCTCTTTGCCTTCACAATTATAAACAGGTAAACTAAACATTATTTCTTAACCGCCGCTTTCTTAGAAGCCTTTTTCTTGGCCTTACTGATTACTAAATAACCGTTTTTATATCCTGGAACAGCGCCTTCAACCAAAAGAATATTGTTTGCTAAATCTACCTTAATCACCTTAAGGTTCTGGATAGTCACCCTGGCTGTACCCATATGACCGGGCATATTATGCCCTTTCCATACACGACCAGGAGTAGTAGTTGAGCCTACAGAACCTACCCTGCGATGAGAGGTTGAGCCATGCGTCTGAGGACCACCCTTCCAATGCCAGCGTTTCATACCGCCCTGGAAACCTTTGCCAAGCGAAATTCCGCTTACATCTACAAAATCACCTTCGCTAAAAAGATCGACCTTAAGCTCATCTCCCACCTTGTATTCTACATTAGCTTCTTTAGAGATATCCTTCATCACCTTGCGCGGTGAAATATTTATTTTCTTAAAAAAACCTGCCTGGGGCTTCTTCAGCCTCTTCTCGGCAACCATATCAAAACCCAGCTGAATATTCTTTTCTTTAACCATCAGAACAGGGCAGGGCCCTGCCTCGATAGCCGTAACCCCTACCTGGCTGTTATCTGCCGTAAAAACCTGCGTCATCCCAATTTTTTTCCCGATTAAACCAATCATTTCTTTTTTATCCGTTTTTGACACATTCGCTTCGCTTGAGTGTCAACCCTTAAACAGCTTGGGTTTTCTTAAGCTTATCGAATGGGTTGATTTACTACTTGATCTCTACATCCACACCTGCGGGCAAGTTCAATTTCCTTAATGAATCGATGGTCTTAGCTGTGGGTTCAAAGATGTCAATAAGGCGCTTATGGGTAGATAAATCAAACTGTTCACGCGATTTCTTGTCAACATGCGGAGAGCGTAATACTGTATAAATCTCACGTTTAGTGGGAAGCGGTACGGGGCCGGAAATCTTTGCCCCCGTACGCTTAACAGTATCCACAATCTCAATCACTGCCTGATCCAAAAGTCTATGATCATAGGCTTTTAATTTAATGCGAATCTTTTGAGTATTCATCAAATTATGCAATAATCTCCGTAACTACGCCTGCACCTACGGTATGACCGCCTTCGCGAATAGCAAAACGCGACTCCTTCTCCATAGCAATAGGAGTAATTAACTCTACCTCCAGAACCACGTTATCGCCAGGCATAACCATCTCCACTCCAGCCGGAAGAGCAGCTGAACCAGTAACGTCAGTAGTGCGGAAATAGAACTGCGGCCTATAACCTTTAAAGAATGGGGTGTGCCTTCCACCTTCCTCTTTGGTCAGGATATAAACCTGAGCCTTGAATTTTGTATGCGGCAGAATAGATTTAGGAGCAGCAATAACCATACCGCGCTCGATATCCTTCTTTTCGATACCTCTTAAAAGAAGCCCCACATTATCGCCTGCATGGCCTTCATCCAATAGCTTGCGGAACATTTCAATCCCGGTAACCACTGATTTCTTGGCTTCTGGCCTAAGGCCGATAATTTCAACCTCTTCTCCTACCTTTACCTTACCGCGTTCAATTCTTCCCGTACCTACAGTACCTCTACCTTCGATACTAAAAACATCTTCTACCGCCATTAGTAAAGGCTTGTCTAATTCCCTGGGCGGAAGCGGAATAAACTCATCAACTGCTTTGATCAAATCCAGGATCGGCTTAGCATCAGGGCTATTAGGATCAGCTGCTGCATTAGCCTTATTGGCGCTACCGCGGATAATTGGAGTTTTATCTCCAGGATAGCCGTATTTAGTTAAAAGCTCTCTGATCTCCATTTCTACCAGATCCAGGAGCTCTTTATCATCTACCAAGTCAACTTTATTCATAAACACAACCATGGAAGGCACATTAACCTGGCGGGCCAAAAGAATATGCTCTCTTGTCTGAGGCATTGGGCCGTCAGCTGCTGAAACTACCAGAATTGCCCCGTCCATCTGCGCTGCGCCAGTAATCATGTTCTTGATATAATCGGCATGACCCGGGCAGTCAATATGGGCGTAATGGCGAGATTCACTTTCGTATTCAACATGGGCGACAGAGATAGTTACAACTTTTGTCTCATCCCTGACTGTACCACCCTTTGCGATATCTGAATAATTCCTGGCTGTAGCCTTACCCATCTTCGCCAAAACATTAGTAATCGCAGCAGTTAAAGTAGTCTTGCCATGGTCAATGTGTCCGATGGTACCGATATTAACGTGCGGTTTGCTTCTTACAAATTTTTCCTTAGCCATTTTTATCCTCCTTACCCAGAAAGGGTACACCGGCCACTTCCTTTCGGGCCGGGTGTTACCCATACGGGCATTTTTTAAAAACTTTTTCTTGCGCCTGTATTCACTGCCCCTGAAACAATTTTATCCGCCACATGCGTGGGAACCTCGCTATAAAAGGAAGGTTCCATTGTATATGATGCACGACCCTGTGTCAAGGATCTTGTTATAGTTGCATAATTAAAAACCTCAGAGAGCGGAACGTTCGCTCGGATAGTACGCAAGTTCAATCTCTGCCCGAGGGCAATAATTTTTGCGCGCCGGCTGCTTAGGTCTCCGATAATCTGCCCCATGAACTCCTCGGGGACAATTACCTCAATATCCATAATTGGCTCTAATAAAACCGGATGCGCCTTCCTCATCCCATCCTGAAAAGCAATGGAACCAGCCATTTTAAAGGCCAGCTCCGAAGAATCAACTTCATGAAATGAACCATCCACCAAAACTACATTCACATCAGTAACCGGGTATCCGGCTAAAACTCCATTTTTAGCTGCCCCCATTACACCTTGCTTAACCGCCGGGATAAATTCCCGCGGGATAGCGCCGCTTTTAATCTTATCCTCAAAAGTAATACCTGTGCCGGCAACCTCTTGAGGACCCATTTCAATAACACAGTGCCCATATTGTCCGCGGCCGCCGGATTGCGAGATAAATTTCCCGACGCTAGATACGTTTTTCCTGATCGTCTCGCGGTAAGCTACCTGAGGAGCACCTACCTGTGCCTCGACATTAAACTCGCGTAAAATACGATCGATAATAATTTCCAGATGCAGCTGCCCCATCCCGGCAATAAGTGTTTGACCGGTCTCCTGGTTATAAGTAACCCTGAATGAGGGATCCTCATCTTCAAGCTTATGCATAGCCAAACCCAATTTCTCCTGGGCATCTTTTGACTTAGGCTCAATCGCCTGCTGAATAACCGGTTCGGGAAAACGCATTGCTTCAATAAGAATAGGGTTCTTTTCTGTGCACAAGGTATCCCCGGTTTTTGTGTCTTTTAATCCTACTGCCGCTGCGATATCGCCGGTAGAAACACTCTCTACTACCTCTTGACGGTTAGCATGCATTTTAACAATTTTAGTTACCCGCTCTCTTTCTCTCTTTGAGGCATTGTAAATATAAGATCCTGAGGTAAGCGTGCCAGAATACATCCTGATAAAATAAATCTTTCCCACAAAGGGATCAGTAGCAACTTTAAAACATAAAGCTGTAAAAGGGCTCTTATCATCCGCAGCCACCTCCTCAAATTCTCCCGTATCAGGATTAGTGCCTTTTACCGCAGGCACATCTACCGGGGAAGGAAGATAATCTCTTACCGCATCCAGGACCAACTGCACGCCTTTATTCTTAAAAGCCGTCCCGCATAGTACCGGCACAAACTTATTGGCGATTACGGTTTTACGGATAGTTTCTTTGATCTGTTCATTAGTTATTGCATTACCCTGAAGATAATCCTCCATAATCCTGTCATCTACTTCCGCTAACTTTTCTATCAGGATTAAGCGATACTTCTCAAAATCGCCAAGCATATCCTCAGGCACATCTTTTAATTCAATCTCTTTTCCCAGATCATCTTTATATAAAACCAATTTCTTTTCAACCAGATCCACAATCCCGCTAAAATTTGCCTCTTTGCCAAAAGGAATCTGGATTGCCGCGACATTAGCGCCTAAGCGTTTATGCATCTGATCGATAACCTCAAAGAAATCTGAACCTGTACGGTCCATTTTATTTACAAAGGCAATACGCGGAACGCTATAACGGTCAGCCTGACGCCAGACGGTTTCGGATTGCGGCTCAACCCCGCCAACCCCGCAGAAAACAACTACTGCGCCATCCAAAACCTTTAATGACCTTTCTACTTCAATCGTAAAATCTACGTGGCCAGGGGTATCAATCAGATTAATGGTTACATCCTTCCAGGTACAGGTGGTAGCAGCAGCAGTAATAGTAATCCCTCTTTCCTGCTCCTGGACCATCCAGTCCATGGTAGCTGCTCCGTCATGCACCTCGCCAAGCTTATAATTCTTGCCAGTATAAAAGAGAATGCGTTCGCTGGTAGTAGTCTTGCCGGCGTCTATGTGCGCGATTATCCCAATGTTCCTAATTTTATCTAATGGTATCTTTCTCATATTTCTTATGGGGTCGGATCTATTTTTCTATAGAAAAATAGATCCGACCCCAATTTATCTACCACCTAAAATGCGCATAGGCCTTATTTGATTCAGCCATTTTATGCGTATCATCCCTCTTTTTAATTGCTGAACCTTCACCTTTGTAGGCAGCGATAATCTCATCCGCCAATTTCTCCTGCATAGGTTTGCCCTTTCTATTCTGGGCAAAATCCCTGATCCAGCGAAGAGCGATAGATGTACCGCGCTCCTGCCTGACTTCAATAGGCACCTGATAAGTAGCTCCTCCTACCCTGCGCGGCTTTACCTCAAGGCGCGGGCGGGCATTATCTAATGCCTTATAAAATACCTTTAAAATATCCTGCTCATTTAAATTCTTTTGGGCAATATCAAAAGCACTGTAAACCAGCTTCTCCGCGACGGATTTCTTACCCTCAACCATAACCATGTTGATAAATTTGGCGACAATCTTACTGTTAAATTTTGGATCTGCTAAAATATTTTTTTCCTGCGCTTTTCTTCTTCTCATTATTTATCCTTTATTGTATTGCGTTTTTTTGCCTGGGCTTAAGCTGCCTTTGGTCTCTTTGCTCCGTATTTAGAGCGCCCTCTCCTGCGCGCGTTAACCCCTGAAGCATCCAGGGTACCTCTGACAATATGATAGCGTACACCGGGTAAATCTTTCACCCTGCCACCCCTGACTAAAACAATAGAATGCTCCTGCAGGTTATGCCCCTCTCCTGGGATATAAGCAGTAACCTCAATGCCCGTGGTAAGCCTAACCCTGGCAATTTTTCTCAAAGCAGAATTGGGTTTCTTGGGCGTCATCGTACGCACCTGAAGGCAAACCCCTCTTCTCTGCGGACAGTTTTTTAAAGCCGGGGATTTACTTCTCTTTTTCTTTGAGATTCTACCAAACCTGATTAACTGAGCAATTGTGGGCATAGATTATTCCTTTTCCTCTTTTTTTACTCCGCCTTCTTCAACGGATACTTTTATTACCTCAATATCGCGGTGCGCCCTGAATCCGGTACCGGCTGGAATCAGGTGGCCGATGATAACGTTCTCTTTTAAGCCAAACAATTCATCGCGTTTTCCGCTGGTTGCCGCCTCGGTCAATACGCGGGTAGTTTCTTGGAAGCTGGCTGCCGAAATAAAGCTCTCCGTAGTAAGCGAAGCCTTGGTTATACCTAAAAGCAAAGGAGTTGCCTGAGCCGGCTTTGCCCCCTTCTTAATTACCCGGGTATTTTCTTTCTGAAACACCCACTTATCTACCTGCTGAGTGGCTAAGAATTCTGTGTCACCCGGATCTTCAATCCTTACCTTTTTAAGCATCTGGCGAATAATTACCTCTATGTGCTTATCGTTGATTCGCACTCCCTGCAAACGATATACCTCTTGTATTTCGTTAACCAGATACTCTTGTAAAACCTTATCGCCGCAGACACTCAAGATATCCTGCAAGACTACCGGACCATCGGTAAGCTGCTGGCCGGCAGAAACTTTATCACCCTTATAAACATTCGGATGTTTGCCATGCGGAATAATATACTCCCTGGACATACCGGTAACCGATTTAACAATGATCACGCGCTGGTTTTTCTTAGTCTCCCCGAATTCCACAAACCCGTCGATTTCGCTGATAACTGCCGGATCCTTTGGCCTCCTGGCTTCAAAGAGTTCTGCTACGCGCGGCAGACCTCCGGTAATATCGCGCGTCTTAACCACGGTGCGCGGAATCTTCGCCAGAAGATCTCCTCCTCCTACCTTTTCGCCATCCCTAACAATAATATGTGCGCCGATCGGAATAGGATAAATACCCAATACCTCTTTCTTTTCGTCTACAATAACCACCTGCGGATGATACTCCGGCTTATGCTCTACGACTACGCGCTCAGTTAACTTTGTTACCGGGTTAACCTCATCGCGCATAGTAACATTTTCACGTAAGTCTTCAAAACGTACTATACCTGCAACTTCAGTAAGCACTGGCAAGGTATACGGATCCCAGCGCACAAAAACTACACCCTTCTTGATCTCTCCTGAATCAAGAACAGTAATAAAGGCACCTTGCGGGACAGGATAGCGCTCAAGCTCGCGGCCCTGGGCATCATTAATGCTGATTGCACCATTCCTGTTTAAAGCTACATTCTCTTTATTTTTAAGGGTTACCCTTAAGTTATGGTATTTGACTATGCCGTCATTCTTGGACTTAACAAATGACTGCTCAATGGTCCTTGAGGCAGTGCCTCCGATATGGAAGGTTCTCATGGTCAGCTGGGTGCCTGGCTCGCCGATACTCTGGGCTGCCACAACCCCTATTGCCTCCCCCAACTCAATCAATCTTCCGGTGGAAAGATTGCGCCCGTAACATTTAGCGCAAACCCCTCTCCCAGACTCACAGGTCAAAACACTGCGGATACGGATCCTCTCAATCCCCAGCTTTTCTATTTGGTCAGATTTTTCTTCAGTAATTTCATGCCCTTGCTCAACAATAATTTCATCTGTAATAATATCAACTACATTATCTAAAGCCACCCTTCCGATAATGCGGTCTTTTAAGCTCACTACCTCTTCATCACCCTCGATAATTGCCGACACAGTAATACCGTTGAGCGTGCCACAGTCCTCTTCGCAGACAATAACCTCCTGGGCTACATCTACAAGCCTGCGGGTTAAATACCCGGCATCAGCGGTCTTAAGCGCAGTATCCGCTAAACCCTTTCGCGCTCCATGCGTTGAAATAAAATATTCTAAAACATTCAAGCCTTCGCGAAAGTTTGCGGTAATAGGATTCTCGATGATCTCGCCGCTGGGCTTGGCCATCAGACCACGCATACCAGCCAGCTGCCTAACCTGTAGGCGCGATCCACGCGCACCGCTATCAGCCATCATAAAAATAGGATTAAAAGACTGCATCCCTTTAAACAATAAATCAGAGATTTTATCTGTTGTATGCGTCCAGATATCGATAACCTTGGACTTACGCTCACTATAGGTGATAATACCTTTGCGGTATTGATCCTCTACTTTAGAA